>Ga0070682_100000083_pt1 | contig 84391 bp, 74 predicted proteins | sample KBSC63LmetaG_FD_64668 | JGI IMG/M metagenome (GOLD analysis project Ga0070682, IMG submission 64668) | Corn rhizosphere microbial communities from Kellogg Biological Station, Michigan, USA - KBS C6-3L metaG | ecosystem: Host-associated > Plants > Roots > Rhizosphere | place: USA: Michigan...
GGAGAAAATAATAAAAATTGAGAAAAATAGTGAATAGTTGATATGGAAACACAGAAGTTTAGTTATGACAATAGTATTGTCCGTGCGTTCCTTTATGCGACCTTAGTTTTCGGTCTTATAGGGTTTACGTTCGGGCTTACGGCGGCATTAATGCTTTTCTACCCTGAATTACCTGAATTCTTTTTCGGGACAGATGACACAACCATCAAAAGTTTGGCATCAGGAAATATTCAAGGTTTAATAAACACTCATGGTGCATTTGGTTTTGGTAGAATCAGAATGCTGCACACCAACACCGTAATCTTTGCATTCGTTTGTAACATTGTTTACACGGGTATTTATTACTCATTACAGAGATTATTAAAAACAAGAATGTACAGTGACACTTTGTCTTGGTTACATTTCTGGACTTGGCAGTTTATGATCGTTGCTACGTTCGTTACGTTCTTTATGGGGATCAATACCTCTAAGGAATATGCTGAACACGAGTGGCCGATCGACATATTGATCGCATTCTCATGGATCATTTTTGGTATCAATATGTTCCTGACTATTTCAAAGAGAAGAGTGAGACACCTTTATGTAGCAATTTGGTTCTACATCGGTACATGGATTGCAGTAGCAATGCTTCACATCTTCAACAACCTTGAAGTACCTTTATCTTTCACAGGCTGGAAATCTTATTCAGCATATGCAGGGGTAAAAGATGCTATTGTACAGTGGTGGTATGGACACAATGCGGTTGCATTCGTATTGACGACTCCGGTTCTAGGTTTAATGTATTACTTCCTTCCGAAGGCTGCAGACAGACCGGTATTCTCTTATAAACTGTCTATTATTCACTTCTGGTCATTAATTTTCGTATATATCTGGGCTGGTCCTCACCACCTTCAGTATACAGCTCTTCCAGCTTGGGCTCAGGCGGTAGGAACAGGGTTCTCTATCATGCTTATTGCACCATCTTGGGGAGGTATGTTAAATGGTCTTCTTACATTAAGAGGAGCTTGGGATAAAGTAAGAGAAAATCCTATCCTTAAGTTCTTCGTAGTAGCTGTTACCTGTTATGGTATGGCAACGTTTGAAGGACCGCTTTTGGCAACTAAAAACATCAACAAAATTGGTCACTTTACAGACTGGGTTATCGGTCACGTACACTTAGGAGCTCTTGGATGGAATGGTTTCATGGCATTCGGGGTTATCTATTATTTGGTACCAATTATGTGGAGAACAAAACTTTGGTCTGTAAAATTAGCTAACTGGCATTTCTGGTTAGGTACTTTAGGAATCATTTTCTATGCAGTTCCAATGTATATTTCAGGATTCACACAAGGATTAATGTGGAAGCAATTCAACCCGGACGGAACCTTATTATGGAAAAACTGGTTGGATACAGTAACGGCTATTATCCCTTACTTCAAAATGAGATTCGTAGGAGGTTTATTCTATATCTCAGGATCTATCCTAATGATTGTAAACGTAATTGCTACGGTAAGAAAAGGATCGTTCCAGAAAGAAGTTCCTGCTGAAGCTCCTGCATTAGCAAACATCAGTAAAAACAGAAAAGAAGGAGAAGGTACTCACCTTTGGCTGGAAAGAACTCCGGTATTATTAGGTATTTTATCTTTCATTACAATATCTATTGGTAGTTCAATTGAAATCATTCCTACACTATCTCTTAAGAAAAGTGTACCTACGATTTCAGCGGTAAAACCTTATTCACCACTTGAACTTGAAGGTAGAGATATTTATATCCGTGAAGGATGTAACGCTTGTCACTCTCAGATGATCAGACCGTTCAGAGATGAGATCACAAGATTCAACGGTAAAAACGGACAATACTCTAAAGCAGGAGAATTTGTATACGACAGACCATTCCTATGGGGTTCTAAGAGAACAGGACCGGATTTACATAGAGAAGGTGGTAAAAACCCAAGTTCTTGGCACTACAAACACATGTATAACCCAAGATCAACTTCTGCAGGTTCTATCATGCCTCGTTACCCTTGGTTAATTGCGACGGACTTAGACAGAACTAAGATGGTAGACAAAATGAAGCTGATGAAAACTGTATTCGATGTTCCTTATTCTAAGGCTGAAATCGATTCTGCAGACAAATGGGCAAACAACCAATCAGCAAAAATTGTAAAAGATATCTTCTCTGAAGCAAATGACCTTAAGCAGGCTTATGCTAAGAGACCTCAGGGAGAACTAGAGAAAAAAGAAATTGTAGCTCTTATTTCTTATCTTCAGAGGCTAGGTACAGATATCAAAACAACTGAAATCAAAACAGCAAGTAATAACTAAAAAACATTAAAAGGTTCATATTATGATTCCTCAGAACTTTAAAGATATATTATCCAATACAGAAAACGCTGGTTTCTACCAGACGCTGGCTCTGATTTTCTTTATGCTGTTCTTCATAGCTTTAGTAATCTATGTTTTTAGCAGGCCTAAGAAATATTACAAAGAAGAAGAAGAAGCACCACTTGGGGATGATGAGGATGACGATTTTAATTTAAAAAATTAAACTATTTTTTATGAAACAAAGAACACCTGTTGTAGTAAACATCTTAATAATAATCGGGCTTTTAATAGTTTTTTATTATTTATTTGTACAGAGCTACGCGTTCCTAGCTTCGCCTTACTTCTGGGGAACTGTTGTGATCGCTGGTATCCTTGCCTATATCCATAGCGCCATTGGAGATCTGATTGAAAACAACAAATTCAAAAAATTATCTCCGGAGGAGAAAGCAGCTTATTTAGCTGAAAAGAAAGTTCCTTTCTTAAAAAGAATGTACCAAAGTGCTTTCAAAAAGCAAACGGCTTCTGAAGAAAAAGATATCCTTATCGACCACGGTTTCGACGGAATCATGGAGCTGGATAACCAATTACCAAAATGGTGGGTAGGTTTATTCTATTTTGGGACCGCTTTTTGTATTGTATATATTGCTGCATACTCTTTCACAGACTTTGCTCACCCGTTAAGCGAATATGAAAAAGAATATAAAGAGCAGTTAGCCAGTATTGAAGAATACCAAAAAACTCAACCTCCTGTAACGATAGAAACAGCTAAGTATTCAGCTGATAACATTGCAGAAGGTAAAGAATTATTCAAAACAAACTGTGCATCTTGTCACAAAGAAGACGGTAGTGGAGGTATTGGACCAAACCTTACTGATAACTACTGGATCAACCAGCCTGAGAAAACGTTATTCAAAAACGTATTCCATATGGACTGGAATGGTTCTCCTACTAACCCTGCGATGAGAGCATTCGGTAAAAACGGAGAAGTTTCAGGTGCAGAAATTGAAAAGATTGCAGCGTATGTATATCATATCAATCAAGAGCAACCACCAGTGACTCAGGCTCAAGGAGGAGCAGCTCCTCAAGGAACTGAAGCACATTGGGAAAAAGAATAATTTAAAAAATTAGAAACATATGAAAAAACATAATTTGTTATTAGATTAAAATAGTAACGAATTATGTTTTTTCTTTTTTAAAACCTATTACATATGTCAGACATAGAAGAAATAGAAGTACGCGGCGGACAGGGACAGGTTCTGGACCCTGAAACTTACAGAGATTCTATAGGGACAATGGAGCAATCCGGAAAAAGAAGATGGGTATTCCCGAGAAAGCCTAAAGGGAAATATACCAACTATAGAAACATTGTAAGCTATTTATTATTAATTATTTATTTTACATTGCCGTTCATCAAAATCAACGGTAATCCATTATTATTGTTCAATGTCATAGACAGAGAATTTTTCATCTTTGGACAGCCTTTCTATCCACAAGACTTTTTTATCCTAACTTTAGGTGCTATTGCCTCTTTAATCTTTATTATTGTTTTTACGATTGCGTTCGGAAGAATTTTCTGCGGGTGGATTTGCCCTCAGACAATTTTTATGGAATCGATCTTCCGTAAAATAGAATATCTGATTGAAGGTGACAGAAACAAGCAAATGAAGCTGGACAGACAGGAGTGGAACAGCGAAAAGATCTGGAAAAGAAGTTTAAAATGGACTGTTTACATCATCATTTCATTAATAATCACCCACTTCATGTTCATGTATATCGTAGGATATGAAGAAGTATTCAAGATCATTGGTGAAGGGCCATTTGCACACCCTACCAATTTTATCGTAATGATTCTTCTTACTGCTGCATTTTACTTTGTATTTGCATGGTTCAGAGAGCAGGTTTGTACATTGGTATGCCCGTACGGAAGACTTCAGGGAGTATTAATTGATAAAGATACAATCAACGTTTTCTATGACTTCAAAAGAGGAGAAAACAGATCAAAATGGAGAAAAGGAGAAGACCGTAAGGCTGCAGGCAAAGGAGATTGTATCGACTGCCACCAGTGTGTAGTGGTATGTCCTACGGGGATTGACATCAGAGACGGACAACAATTGGAATGTATCAACTGTACAGCCTGTATTGATGCCTGTGATGAAGTAATGGAAAAAGTAGGACTTCCAAAAGGATTGATCCGATATGCTTCTGAAAACGAAATTGAAAAAGAAACTCAATTTAAGTTTACAGGAAGAATGAAAGGATTTACCGTATTCTTATTCCTTCTGGTAGGATTCTTAGGATACCTTCTTTACAGCCGTGGTGAAATGGAGGCTAAATTCATTAAACCGGCAGGAAGTACATTCTTTGTAAAAGAAGGTAAAATTACCAATACTTATAATTATACTTTCCTGAATAAGACAAACGAGAAAAAGATCGTTACCATCAAAGTAATTGACCCTGCACATGGTGAAATCACTTACAGTGCGTCTAGTAAGATTCAGGTAGACCGGGATAAAATTTCTAAAGGGACAATTAATATCAGCTTCCCGGAAGATGAAATGAAGCTTTCTAAACAGAATATTACCATTGGCGTTTACGATATGAAAGGTAAATTGATCGATTCATATCAGACTTATTTTGAAGGGCCATTCAAACTGCAATTTTAATTAGATAAAAATGAAGAACTTTAGTTGGGGACACGGTGTTGTAATTGCATTATTAGCATTTATAGTTTTTATATTATCCATGATGTTCCTTTTCCCGAACGGGCAGAAGAACTCTGAAATGGTAACGGATAATTATTATGAAGAGGAGTTGAAATATCAGGATGTCATTGATGCTAAGAAAAAGGCAGATGAATTACCGGAAAAACCTGTATACAGCCAGGATCCTAAAGGGATTAAAATTACTTTTCCAAAAGAATATAACAACTCAAATACTACGGTAAAATTTGTTTTAAACAGAACCGACGACCAGAATTTAGATATCAAAAAATCTGTGCAGCTTGATGCCAGCCAATCTTTCACAATTCCTTCACAGGTATTGAAAGTAGGAAACTACACCTTAAGATTAAGTTGGACAAAAGATAAAACAGACTACCGAATGGATTATGATGTGATATGGAAATAGGACTTATTGTATCGGCTATTGCTTTAGGCTTTGCTTCCGGATTTCACTGTATCGGAATGTGCGGACCTATTGCTTTATCGATGGGATTAACCAAAAAACAGGCTGCCAATTTCTATCTTCAGAACCTTACTTATCAATTCGGAAGAATATTCACCTATTCATTATTGGGTGCAATTCTTGGGATTATCGGGCAGGGATTTGAAATGGCAGGTTTCCAGAAATATCTTACTATAACAGCAGGAGTTCTTCTGATCATTATGGCTGTATTTTCGTTTGGCGGAAAAGATTTTGCATCAAAAATTCCTTTCCTTTCCAAATTTTTATACTCTGTCAAATTAAACTTAGGAAAACTTCTTCAAAAGGCTGATTACCGTTCAAGATTCTCTACTGGCGTTCTTAATGGCTTTTTACCTTGTGGAATGGTTTATATGGCACTTACAGCAAGTCTTGCAGGCGGAGGAATATGGCAGGGAGCTTTATATATGGCTTTATTTGGTATGGGAACCCTTCCGTTCATGTTTGCCATTGTTCTGGCTGGAAATCTCATGAATCAGGCTTTCAGAGTGAAAGTTTTGAAGGCGGTTCCTGTAATCATGATTATTTTAGGAGGATTATTTATTCTAAGAGGTCTTGAACTGGGAATTCCTTATGTTTCTCCAAAAGCAGAAGCCATGACAATCTCTAAAGATCCAAACGGAGCTGTTAACTGCCATTAATTCGTATTTAAATACACCATGAAGAAAACCATTGTCTTATTTCTGATAAGCCTTTTTATGCTGCAATCCTGCAACATTAATACTGAAGTAATCTACCATAAAGATGCAGCTTCATCTATGATTACTGATATTGATACTAGGGAATTTATGGCTGAGATGCAGGCCATGACACCAGATTCATTACAAGAGGAGAAGTTCAAGGATATGGATAGATTTCCAACCATCTGGACAAGTATGTATGATATGTTAAAGAAAGAAGGAAAACTGAAAACTGAAAATCAGGATACTATTAAAATCCTGAAAAAGTTTTTTTTGAAATCTGTAAAAGAAGACAACAAACCTGTTCCTGTTGGCTATTCCTTTAAAATGGATCATATCACGCCTAATGATTATGAATTAATTAAAAATTTTAATAAAGACGAAAAGTTACCCTTTGATCAAAATTTACTCAATATCTGGGATGGAAAAACATTAACCATTAATACAGATTTTTTCAACGTTAAAAATATTGAAGAAGTTCTTCAATCTAAAGGTTCAAAAGAGGAAACTCAACAAATGGAAGGAATGATGATGATGTTTTTCAAAAATATAGGAACAACATTAAAATTTGAAAATAAAATAAAGTCAATCACAGGTAAACATGACTGGTTAAAAAAGGTTGACGACTATTCTGTACGAATAGAATATGACCTGAAAGCCCTATATGACAAAGATTCAAAATTCAAAAACGCTGATAAAAAAATAATTATTGTTACAGAATAAAGCAAAACCCACCGAGATCCGGTGGGTTTTTATTGTATACTAAATTAACTGATTAATTTAGTTGATTACCTCAAATCTTGCATATTCTGCAATCTTCTTAGGAAGCTTGATTCCTTCCGCTGTTTGATTGTTTTCAAGCAATGCCGCCATAATTCTTGGCAGTGCCATTGCAGATCCGTTCAGAGTGTGAACTAATTGAGATTTACCATCACCTTTGTAACGGCATTTCAATCTGTTCGCCTGGAAAGTTTCAAAGTTAGAAACAGAGCTTACTTCCAACCACATTTCCTGCGCGGCACTCCATACTTCAAAATCATAAGTCATTGCAGATGCAAAACCAGTATCACCACCACAAAGTCTTAATACTCTGAATGGAAGCTCAAGATCTGTAAGGATTTCCTTGATGTGCTCTACCATTTCTTCCAAAACAGCGTAAGAGTTCTCAGGTTTTTCAATTCTTACAATCTCTACTTTTTCAAACTGGTGAAGACGGTTTAATCCTCTTACATGAGCTCCATAGCTTCCCGCTTCTCTTCTATAACACTGAGAAAATGCAGTATTTTTAATTGGAAGATCTTTCTCCTCAAGCAATACATCACGGTAAAGGTTTGTTACAGGAACCTCTGCTGTAGGAATAAGGTATAGTTTATCTTCGTTAATATAATACATCTGTCCTTCTTTATCCGGCAGCTGTCCGGTTCCAAATCCAGATGCTTCATTCACAACGTGAGGAGGATTTACTTCTGTATATCCTTTTTCTACGTTTTTATCTAAGAAATACTGAACCAAAGCTCTCTGCAATCTTGCCCCTTTTCCTAAATAAACCGGGAAACCTGCTCCTGCAATTTTAACCCCTAATTCAAAATCAATAAGGTTGTATTTTTTGGCCAGTTCCCAGTGAGGAATAGCTCCTTCACCAAGACCTTCTACCGGATGAGACTGGAAAATCATTTCGTTGTCATCAGCAGAAGCTCCGCTTTTTACCAATTCATTTGGAATGTTCGGAAGCTGGTACAGAATATTCAGTAAGTCATTTTCTTTAACTTCTAACTGGGATTTCAATTCTGAGCTCGACTCTTTGTATTGTGCTGTTTTAGATTTTGCAGATTCCGCTTCTTCTTTTTTCCCTTCTTTCACCAAAAGCCCGATTTCTTTCGAAATTTTGTTGATTTCGGATAGCTGGGAATCTAGTTCAAACTGGATTCTTTTTCTTTCGTCGTCGGCAGCGATAGCCTCGTCTACCAACTCAAGATTTTTGAATTGTCTTTTCTTAAGACCTTCTAAAACGCGTTCTTTATTGTCGCGCAAAAAATTGACTTGTAACATTTTATTTAGATGTTAAATATTAGATGTTTAGCTTATAATAAGCTAACAATTTTACAAATTTAAAAATTATTTTGTGATAGTGACAGTATTTATCGAAGTGGGAGCATTTTCATCCTTAGAAAATACCGGAACTTTGTTATATAAAACTTTTGAAACCTGGAATACCGTTGGCGTATTACGATACTGAACTTCCAAAGTATCAATCACATTATCACTTGCATTAGTACTTTTTGTATACGTAATCTGCATTCTGGAGTAGTAAGAATTTCCCGTCCCCGGATTATCAGGACTTATAGAATCCAGCCTTCTTCTTTTGGCACCTGCCAGATACTCCATATAGAATAAGGAATCCGTTGTCATTCTTAACGAAACACTTACCGGAGCAATATCTTTAGTTCCAAACATATCATTTACCGAGAATCCAGTATAAGATCCGGTTTTTTTACTGTTCAGAAGATCCTGTCCAGTGCTGTTTTTCACATAGATATTAAGTAACTGATCTATTCTCTGCAAAGAATCATCATCACTTTTACAACTTACAAGTGCAAAAACTGCAACAAGTATGCTCCAAAAATATTTCATCATAAATACAAAGGTAAAATATTAATCTTTAGGCTGCTTCTTTATTTTTCAAAATATTTCTGATACCACAGTTCAAAAGTTACCAGCTGCCAGATTTTCACCCAGTCATACTCATGTTCCTGGTGATTCCACCACTCATCAATTACTGCACTATTGAAGAAGTTTCTCTTTTTTAAACTTTCAAGATTTTCAACAATAAAATCTCTTACTCTTTTTTCATTCTTAATGAAATAATGAACCGGAAAAGAAAATCCTTTCTTAGGCATATTCAAAACGGATTCAGGAAGATATTTTTCAGCTGTTTTACGCAGCAATGGTTTGTTCTTACTTCCATTAAATCTGATATTCTCAGGTAAAGACGCTACATAATTGATCAGATTATTACTCAGATAAGGGTAACGAAATTCCACGCTATATTTCATAGCGCTCAGGTCATCCCTGAATACATGATGGGAAGACAGTGAATATTTCATATCGTATTCAAAATATCCGGAATAGCTTTTTGATTCAGAAGCATGGTAACCGGATAAATCAGTGTTAATGTTTTTAAAAATAGATTTCTGTAAAAGACTTTTTACTTCCGAAGGCATCATACTGATCTGGCTCTGTCTGAAAAAATCAAACATATCATCCTGAGAAAAGTAGTTTTTTATCCGTTGCGAAAATTTATCTTTGGTAAAAATAAAAGGCTTTACAAAGTTAAAATTCCTCATCAACAGCCATCTATTCAGCTTTAAGGTATGGGAATAGCCGGCAAAAAGTTCATCCGCACCATTTCCGCTTAATACCACTTTAAAATCTTTGTCATGTGCATATTTTGCAGCATTGATCAAGACTTCAAAACTGCTGTAAGGTTCTTCAAAATGCTGGATATTTTCCTTAAGCTGCTCCAGCGCTTCATCGTCACTCACTTCTTTGATGTCATGTGAAACGCCAAAATGTTGGGCAGCCAGAGATGCGTTTTTCACTTCTTCTTCAGAAAACGGGTAAGAGATGGTGTACGTGTTGATATTGGGATTGAAAGGTTTTGATTTTGAAGCAATTAAAGTAGAATCTATCCCACCGCTCATCATCACTGCTACAGGAACATCTGCATATAATTGCTCTGATATACTTTCAGAAAGCAGTTCATCTATTTTGCTTACAGCTTCTTCTTCCGAAACTTTTTTTTCAGACGGCGAGGGCAGTGTCCAGAATTTTTCTTTGGTAATTTTATGATATGTTAAATCAATAGTTATAATAGAAGCTGGTTCCAGGGATAAAATATCCTGAAAGCATGTTTGCGGAGCTAATGTCGTTTGAAAAAGGAAATTGGTGTAAACGCCATTCCAGTTGATTTCAGGCTTTACAAATTCATTTTTCAGCAGCGCTTTTATCTCCGAAGCCCAAACCACTCCCTTTTCACTTTGATGGTAAAAAAGTGGTTTCATTCCTACTCTATCTCTTGCCAGTATAAGTTTTTTATTGGTAAGATCAACAATACAGATTGCAAACATTCCATCCAGTTTTGCAAAGGTTGAGTTCCCCCACTCCTGGTAGCTCTTCAGGATAACTTCAGTATCAGAATTGCTTCGGAATGAATGGCCTAAGGACTCGAGTTCTTTTCTTAATTTTTTAAAATTATAAATCTCTCCATTAAAAGTGATAATGATCTGTTCATTCTCTGAAAGCATCGGCTGATGGCCTTTTTCAGAAAGATCAATAATGGATAATCTGCGGAAACCCAAGGCAATATCAGAACTTCTTTCCTGTAAAACCGGAAACTGTTCTTTAATTTTCGGAGTAGAATCATTTCCTGAGAAAGAAATCCCCTGCTCATGATCATACAGCCAGAACCCTTCATCATCTGGCCCGCGATGTTGGATCGCCTGATTCATTTCCAGAATATTTGTAGAGGAAATACTTTTATGAAATGAATAATAACCGCTGATTCCGCACATACAATGAATTAATAGATTTGTAAAAATAGGAAAATGACTTTGTTTTCCGTCCCTGAACTGAGTAAATTATTTCTTCAAAAATTTTTCTTTTAAAAGCTGAATTTCTTCTTTTGATACCATGTAATCTTTCAAACTGAAGGTTGTAGAACTATAAAATTTCCTGAACAGCAGAAAGGCAGAAACCAAATATGATGATGTGGTGGCAAGACAAGCCCCTAAAATCCCCCATCTTGGTATTGCAATGAAAGAAAACACAACCGTAACAACCAGTCCTACAATTGATTTTATATTGAGAATTTTCAGCTCCCTCATTCCAGAGAAGTAATGTCCTACCATATCACTCACAGCGATCGCAAAAATTCCCGGGGATAAGAGAAGCATAATTTCTTTGGTATTTCTGAATTCTTTTCCGAAAATCATTTCATAGACCTGCGCCGGAATAATAATGATTCCCAGTACAAAACCTATCATCATAATAAAGGTCAGTTTTAAAGAATCCTTGGCTTTATCTACAGATTCTTCCCTGCTTTTACTATTCACTACATCTGAATATAAAACCACGGCAATACTTCTCGTAATTGTCCAGATAGCTTCAGAAAAAGTCACTCCGATAGAAAAGATCCCTACGCTGGCAATGCCTTCAAAATATTCAAGAAAATAAAATGAAAGTCTATAGTTCAGAAACTGGACAAATGCACTCAGCTGGGTTTTCCAGCCGTATTCAAACATATTTCTGGCAACATCTTTACAGAATGATATTTCGGAAATATCACATTTCTTAATGATCTGAAAAAAGCTGGTCAGAAAAAGAAGCGCCAGACATCCGATCTGTGCAAGAAAGTATACTGAAACATCTTTCTTTCCGAAGAGATATACCAATATCCCGATAAATATGATGTGTATAAGCTGTTGTAAAACAGTATAAATATTAAACTTCCTAATATCCTGTGTTCCAATAAATAAACTAATATTTGTGGATAACAGTGAAGAAAAAACAGAAATTCCGATAAGATACAAAAGATATTCACTCTGAATAGAAGCCAGGCTGAATAGAAAAGGAATCAAAAGCCCCGTCAGAAAAGACCACAAGTAGGCAAATAATAAAACTTTTTCTATTTTAAACCTTGAGGCAAAATAGGAAGCACTGCTTCCCGAAAAGATACTGCTGAAAAAACTCACTGCTGCAGCATTGGCAACCACAATAGAAATGGTTCCCTTTCCTTCGCTTCCCCACATATTCGTAGAATAGATCACCAGCCCGAAGCTCAGGATCAGAATAAGAAAACGTGAGACAAAGGTTTTAATAATAGTAAGCTGCATAGCAATTATTTATCAATAGATTTTTTCACAAAATCAACAAACGAATCTTTTATCGTTCCCCAATTATATTTTCTTTCAAATTCATTCCGTGCATTGAGAGCATGCAAATGATACAATTCCGGGTTTCTTACATATTTGAGGATAACTTCTGAAATGGCTTCAGCATTCTGCGGATCTACCAAACTGCCAAATGAAAGCGTGCCCATATGTTTTCGGATTCCCTTCAAGTTTGAATAGATCACTGGTTTTCCCGCTCCCATAAAGTAAAACAATTTTATTGGCAGTGAGTGATTATTTTCAAAATTGATTTCCCGAAGGTCAAAACATAGGTCTGCATCTGCAAACGCTTCTGTAAACCGCTCAAAAGCAGCAGGTTTTCTGATCTCGATATTATTAAAAGAATATTTCTTCAGTAATGCTGAAAAATAGAGTTCATCACTTTCCTGTACTGTTGATCCGATAATCAGAATCTTAATATGAAGGGCTGGAACTTTTTGACGGAGAAGATCTACGGTCTTAAAGAAATTTTCAATCCCTTTATCTTTAGAAATCTGACCTGTATAGCATAAAGTAAGGGCATTAGGCTCAGGATTCTTGATATTTTCACTGATATAAACAGGATCGGGATAATAAGGAAGAATCATTTGTTTTTTAAAGCAAAAAAAATACGCCAAAGGAAACTTTTTTGTACTTTCTCCAAAAATGAGATGAGTACTCAAAAAACCTGCATACCACTGAATAAGAGAAAACTTAACGGCCTGAAAGATTTTAGCCGGAAAACTATATCCTTCAAGCATTGACATGGAAGGATACCATTCTGTAACATCAAAGATACAGCTTGCATTATGCTCTTTTACAAATTTCTTTGAAGCCACCACAGCAAGAGGTTCGGAACAAATAATCGCCTGAGGTTGAAAATTGTCACAAACCTTACGGAATGTTTCCATTTTCTTTTCTATACTTTCTTCCAGAATGGCGTAGGATTCTATTTCAATTCCGTCAATAACTCCATTGTACGCTGCATATAAACTGCATATTTTTACTTCATACCCATTATCTCTAAGAGCCTTTGCCTGATGATAAAAAATACGGTCATCATTATAGCTGTGGGATGTCGTTAAAAAAAGTACTTTAGGCATTAGTCTTACTCGAATCTATACAAATATACATTAAAACAAAAAAGTGAGAAATAGGTTCTCACTTTATGATTATTCAGCTGTATAAGCTTAATAGCGTTTATTTTATGGAAGCCGCCCAGCTTTTCTCTAAAGGAAGAAGGAAGTGGCTCAAAAAGTCAAGGTAAGTGTTTTTTGAGAAGTCAAAAACCTGGATATCGTCTGAAAGTTCTCCGTTTCTCAATTTTGATTTAAAATCAATCAGCTTTAAAGTTTTCACTTCACCATTTTCTACAAAACTAGCTTTCATTCTGTCGAAAAGCCCTAATTGATATTCTTCATCAATTTCTCTCATTACCTTCCCTAAAGCATCAATGCTGCATCCTGAAGCCATTTCTTTTTCTTCATCTACACACACCACAATAAACTGATTCTTTTCAATTTTAAATGAAGAAGAAAGCGGTTTTCCATGTGCGGCCCATGTAGCAAGGAAATCAAATAGTTTTTCGGTAATTGTCTTTGCTTCTTTAGTTTCAAAAGGTCTTGAAGCCGGATATATAATGACTCTGTAGTCGTTGGTTTCTACAATATTAGATTCTTCGATTTTCATAATGTAAGTATTTATTTTTCAAGGATCTGTGCAATTACTTTCAGTTCTGATTCTTGAACAGATATTTCTGAAATGATGATATCAAACCCTTATTATCTTAAAGGCAAAATTACGCAATTTTCTCGAGTTTGAGATCATTGTATTTTTTACTCAGCACATAGAGCATCATAATAAAAAGCGGAAAAATAAACGGAAAGAAGAACCTCAATGCTGCCGACTGTGGAAAGAAAAAGAATTTGATGTACACGTTTACAAGGAAAAGGACTGAAATCATCCTTACCCATGCATCTTTGGAACGCCAAAATACGATTGCAATCATGATGCTTACAGATAAAGTTACCTTTTTGAAGTAGATAATCTTGATATAAATAATACTCAGATAATCTTTTAAACTTACATCGATGGGATGCGTCGAAATAATAGGTCTTCTGTCGATAAAAGTGTCGTAAAAAACGTCTTTCCAGCCTGGATAATGGTAGAATTTAATGATCGCCAGATACATCGCTAAAAGTACTGCGCCTTGTGCAATAAGGGAAATATCAATCTTCTTTTCTCTGAAATAGTAAAAGAAGAAAACTGCCATAATATAAGTAAGGGTAAATGTAATATAATCCGGCCGTATAAAAGTAATAGCGAACAGAAGCACAAACATCGCCCATTTATCCCAATTTTTTATTAAACCGATGATAAAGATCAGGATAAACTGAAAAATGAACATATCTGGTGTGGAAACCCTGGACATATATGTCATTGGCGGCAAAAGCATACAGGCAACTGTTAATCCTGCTGCCAACCAGTATTTCTTCGGAAACAGAAGTTTTAGAATATAAAACAATAATAATCCGGAAAAAAAGTAAGAAATAAGACTGGTAAACAGGACGGCCATTGGAGAACTAAGTCCCAGCTTATAAAAAAGGGTTATTACAAGAATATACCCTACTTTGATTTGAAAATAGGGTAATTGTTCTGTAAAAGATTGTGTATTTTTTACGAAATACTGCCTTGGAATATCCCACTGCTTTATTCCGATGATGTCTGTATAATGGTCTGCAGGAGCTTCTTTTTTTATTTCATCATAAGTGATGATTCGAACTTTATCCGGTGAATTCGGGAACTCAGAAGTGTACATACTTCCTAAATACCCCGGCATATCCCAGTCATATACTCTGTTTTGGTAATTCCAGAATGTAAGAGCAGCAAGTATCGAAATTACAAACAAAAAGGAGAGTCTCCATTCTACCTTCATAAACCTGTATAAGATTACAATTATAAATCTTCTGCTTCAGCAAGAAGTTCAACGATATCTTTTACGGCTACTTCTGTATTTTTGTTAAAGTGTTTCACACCATCCGTCATCATGGTATTACAGAATGGGCATCCTGTAGCAATTACCTTTGGCTCAAAAGATAAAGCTTCTTCTGTTCTTTCGATGTTGATGTCTTTTTTTCCTTTTTCAGGTTCTTTAAACATCTGTGCTCCTCCTGCTCCACAGCAAAGTCCATTGGTCTTGCAACGCTTCATTTCTACAAGCTCTGCATCCAGTTTCTCAAGCAGCATTCTTGGAGCTTCATATTCATCATTGGCACGTCCCAGGTAACAAGGATCGTGGAAAGTAATTTTTTTCCCTTTGAATGCGCCTCCTTCTATTTTCAGTCTTCCTTCTTCCATTAAGGTTTTAAGGAACTGAGTATGGTGCACTACATCAAAATGCCCACCTAAGCTTGGATATTCATTTTTCAGGGTATTGAAACAGTGTGGACAAGCCGTAACAATTTTTTTTACTTCGTAAGCGTTCAGCACTTCAATATTCGTAAGGGCCATCATCTGGAAAACGAATTCGTTTCCTGCTCTTTTTGCAGGATCTCCGGTACAGCTCTCTTCCTGTCCTAAAACTGCAAATTCTACCCCTATCTTATTTAATATCTTGCAAAATGCTTTTGTAATTTTTTTAGCACGGTCATCAAAGCTTCCCGCACATCCAACCCAAAATAAAACTTCCGGGGCTTTTCCTTCGGCAGCATATTCTGCCATTGTTTTTATATTGAAATCCATTTCTTTTTCAATTTGAAAATGTGAGAATCTGGAAATTTGAAATGATTAGAATTGTATCAATTTCAAATTTTCAAATCGATTAATTATCTAGTTTTCCGATGCCCAATTAAGACGGTCAGCCTGATTGTACTGCCAAGGAGCTGCATTATTTTCCACATTGGTCATCATCAGATTCAGTTCCTGTGGAGCAGCAGACTGTTCCATCACCAGGAATCTTCTCATTTCAAAAATTATGGAAAGCGGATCAAGCAATACCGGACAGGCTTCTGTACATGCATTACATGTTGTACAAGCCCAAAGTTCTTCTTTTGTGATATAATCGTTCAGCAGTTTTTTACCGTCATCAACGAATTTTCCGTTTGCATCAATATTTCGTCCTACTTCTTCCAATCTGTCTCTGGTTTTCATCAGGATAAGTCTTGGAGAAAGTTTTTTACCGGTAATATTAGCCGGACAAACGGAAGTACAGCGTCCGCATTCTGTACATGAATACGCATTAAGCAGCTGTACCTGGTTAAGGTCAAATATATCTTCAGCACCGAATTTAGACGGTACATCAGCTTCAGCTCCTTCAGCTGGTGCAGCATAAGGATCTGCGTTAGGATCCATCATTAATTTGATCTCCTTGGTTACAGAGTCAAGATTATTGAATTTCCCTTTTTTATCAAGATTAGCATACCATGTACTTGGAAATGCAAGGATAATATGCAGATGTTTGGAGTAATAAAGATAGTTCATGAAGAAAAGAATCCCCACAAAATGGAACCACCAGGCTCCTTTTTCTGTAAACATCAAAAATCCGCTGTCAAAATTGAAGATTTCCAAAAACGGAACGAATGTCATTTCACTAATCGGGAAGCTTCCATGTTCAGGAAAAACACCTCTCGCCTGTAAAATAAAATCTGAAGCATTCATCATAAAGAAAGCCATCATCAGAGCAAATTCAATGATCAAAATCCAGTTTGCATCATTTTTAGGCCATCCGAAAAGTTCTTTCATTGTCAATCTTTTCACTCCGTAAAAATTTCTACGAATAAAGAAAATAACGACACCAATCACCACCAAAAGTGCTAAAACTTCTAGTGTTGCAGTGAAGAAATTATAAAATGTATGTCCTAAAATGCTTGATAAGAAACGATGTGTCCCAAATATTCCATCAACAACGATTTCTATTAATTCGATATTAATAATCACAAAACCGACATATACAAAAAGGTGCAAAACTCCTGCAACAGGACGTGCCGTCATTTTACTCTGACCCATTGCTACACGAGCCATCGTTCCCCAACGTTCTCCTTTTCTGTCGTTTCTGTTGATTTCGTGACCTAACCTGATATTTCTATAGATCTTTAAAAGGCTTTTGGCAAACAAACCAAATCCGGCCACTAATAAAATCAGGAAAATAATGTTATCGATGTACTGCATACGGTGTATTAGTCTTTATTATTTTTACCGAAAACCGAGAAGTTGATATATCTTTTCGGGTTCGCTTTCATATCTTCAATTAATGTATTCAGGTTGGAAGAAGCTGAATTCAGATTATTGTAAAGCTGATCATCTTTCATCAGTTTACCTAAACTTCCTTCTCCTTTGTCTATTCCACCAATCACCTGATTCAGTTTTCCTACAGTAGCATCCAAGTTGGCGATAGTTGCATTCAATTGTTTAGTATCAATGCTCTGTGCCAGATTTCCGTATTTATCCAGCGTCACTTTTCCACTCTGCATCGTAAGGCTTGCATCATCCAGTACTTTCTGAAGTTTAGGATCATTGTGTCCTACCAGGCTGTTTACACTTCCTGCTGTAGTTTGTAGTGCACCTACGGTTTTATTAAGATTGGATAATAAAGCTTTTATTTCAGCTCTGTTTTGAGCATCAACAAGCAGATTGGCATTAGCCATCAAAGAGTCTACTCTGTGTAGAACCACCTGCAGCTGGTCTTTTACCGGACCTACCTGAGAAGAAAGACTTCCCAACGTTCCCAGTTTGAAAGCACCCTGCAGGGTATCACCGTCTTTAGCGGTCTGACCTCCGTATGCAAGGTTTACTCTCATTTCTTTGCCGGACATTAATCCTGGTTCAAAGATTTCTAATGATGAATTTTTTGAAAATTCAAATTTGTTATCTACTGTAATTTTTACAACAAAATTAATTTTACCGTCTTTTGAGGTTAGAGGAATAATTTTATCCACCTGCCCTACTTTCAATCCGTTGATAGAAACTGCCGAAGACTGCGCCAGCCCTTCTACATTATCATATTTTGCGTAAAATATATTGTCGGTAGTAAAAAGGCTTTTCCCTTTCATAAACTGAAACAATACCACAAAGCCTACAATAGCCAGAAGTGTGATCACACCAGCTTTTAATTCTTTACTGAACTTCACTTGCTAATTTTTTTCTAATAAGCAAATATAACACATTTTAAATAAATCTTTTCCAATATTGTTCTGCGTTAAATACAAAAAAAAGCGACAAAAAAAATTGTCGCTTTTTATATCATTGAAATGATTTTTTTATTGTTGTTGATTTCCAAGTTTACCCCAGATTTCAATTCTAAAATCTTCAATATCTGCATTGTCCTGAAGACTCTTCATCCAAGCCTGTCCGAACATTCCAGAACTTCTCTGAGTAAGAGACTCTGTAAACTGCTTAAGATCTCCAGGTTGTTTGTTGATTGTTTCTGATTTTTTAATCAAAACATAAACTCCTGTTCCACCTTCAACCGGGTTAGAAAGCTTACCTTTTGCAACACCGAATGCTGCACCGGCAACTTTAGGTTCCATAGCACCAGCTACTGAAGGGTTCAATAGATTTACCTGAGCAGATTGTTTTGGAGCTGCAAATAATTTAGCTACCTGATCTAAGCTTGAAGCTTTTGCTGCTGTAATTTTATCAGAAATTTGTTTTGCAGCCAGTTTATTTTTAACGATAGTCTCAATCTGATCTCTTACAGATTCCGGATCAGCAAGACCTGCATCCTGTTTTCCATTCAGATAAACTACAATTTTATCACCTGTTCCATCTACAGTAAATAGTTCAGTATCTCCTTTAGTTCTTTTCTTATCGAAAGCCCAGGTAAGAATCTCTGCATCTTTTTCAGTACCTAAGCCCTGAATCTGACCTTCAAATCTTTTTGCTGCTTTTGGATTAGAGAACTGGTAATTTCCTTTTTTAGCAATATTCACGAAATCGTTGAAAGATTTTCCTTGAACCTGCTGAATGAATTTTCTTGATTTTTTGTCTGATTCAGCCTCAGTAGCATCTGAAGGTTTAATTGCTTTCACAAGGTTGGCAACTTTATACCCCATTGATCCTGATTTTTTATCTTCAATATTGATGATATGGTAACCGAACTGTGTTTCTACTACTCCTGTAGCTCCTTTAGGATTGCTTGCAAGGTAAGCAAGGAATTCTGGAACGAAAGGCGTTTCCGGAGTTGTCCATCCTAAGCTACCTCCTTGAGCTGCAGAATTCGGATCGCTGGAAAGCTTAAGGAATTCTGTAAATTTAGCTGGAGTTGCTTTTACAATAGCACCAATAGAGTCTGCTAATTTCTTAGCCTGTTCTTTCGTTCTTGTTACTCCTTCACCTGCAGGACTTCCTTTGAATGCAATAAGGATATGTCTTGATAAAGTAGAATCTGAAGCTCTTTTACCAACAAGTTTAGAAACTACATAAACGTCTTGCTCTTTATAAGGTCCAAAAGTCTGACCTACTGCTGCTGCTGTAATCTGATCTTTGATCGTTGGAGGCAATTGAGCAGGATTCATATACTGAGGATTGAATGGCGCATCAGAATTTGCCATTACAAACATAGAATCGTTTTTCGTATTCTGGAAATTTTCAGTACCTCCGCTTGCATCTGTACCTCCTGAATATAATTTTGTAATTTCTTTCAGGGTTGCTGCATCATCTGCTGCACTAGGTTTGGATGGGAAATATACGACACCGATATTTCTGCTTGGTTCAGCTTTGAACATTACAGGGTGCTTCTGGATGTAGTCTGCCAGATCCTGTGTTGTAACATTGATCTTGGTTTTCTGAAGATATGCCGCATAATCCACTTTCACAAAGTCGATATCTGCAAGCTGATCTCTCTGCTTCATCAATTCTTCTGCTTCTTTCTTACCGGTAGTGATACCTGCTGAAATATTGGTAAACACCTGTCTTGCCATTAGTCTGTACTCAATCGTCTTTCTAGTTTTCAACCATTGATTATATCCTTCAGGATTGGTGTTTTTTAATGTTTCAATTTCTTTTTTAAGATCTTGAGTTTTAAAGTTACCTTTCTCATCAAAGAACTGCTGATTCTGAGCAAACATCTGATCGTACTGGATTTGGTTCCAGAAATAATCATCAGTCATTTCAAAGCCTAGTTTCTCAAACTGTTGTTTGATAAGTTTAGATTGTACAAGTAACTGCCACGCCTGCTCTTCAAGACCGGCTTTCGGACGACCTTGTTGTTCAGCCTGCTGCTGCAACACGAAAAGCTGATCATTGAACTCTTCGCGGGTGATTTTCTCACCATTTACTTTTCCTAAAACGTCAGGATTTTTACCAAAAACCTTGTCGATACTATCCGGGTTCACCAAGAACGCCAAAAGCGCTAAGGCTATTACTCCCATTAAAAGCCAAGGCTTACTCCTAATCTGTCCTAAAATTGCCATTTTATAAATTATAGTTTTTTATCAGTTTGCGAAAATACACATTTTTAAGAAATTACAGAAACAGAACTGCTTTATTTTGATTTTTAATGCAAAGATTATCTAAAAAAGGAAATTTTGACCGTATTTTTAAGTAAAAAACAAATGGCATAAGTATTGTGCATTTTTAGAATATTATAATATGCCACACGTTTTCAGAGCATATTATAAAAAATCCCTTTAACGATAAAAAACGAAAATGACAATTTGTCATTCGATTGACTATGATAGAATTTGAAGATATTAGTTTAGAAGAAATGATCAGTGACGGATTTGATATCGTAACTGAAGAAATCAATCTTTCCGACTTCGCTGAGACTGATAAAAATTCCGAACAGAAAATATTCCCTATACTTCCCGTAAGAAATATGGTAATGTTCCCCAATGTGGTAATTCCTATTACTGCCGGGAGAAAAACCTCTATACAGCTTCTTGAGGAAGCCCAGAAGAACGGAGATTTCATTGGAATTGTAAGCCAGAAAAATTCGGATATGGAACAACCTGCCGAAAAAGATATTTATACTACCGGTACCTTAGCAAAGATCATTAAGATCATTAAGCTTCCGGAAGGAAATATTACGGCGATCACGAAAGGTTTCCATAGATTCAAGATTAAAAAGATTGTTGAAAATCAACCTTATTTCAGGGCAGAAATATCAAAATTAAAAGATACACGTCCTAAAAATCAGGAGGAATATGAAGCATTGCTTGAAAACATCAAGGATCTTGCTTTAAAGATCATTGAACTGGACCCGAATATTCCTAATGCAGCCAATTTTGCGATCAAAAACATCAATAATAATGATGATCTTCTTAATTTCATCTGCACCAATGCCAATTTTTCTTCAATAGCAAAACAAAAGCTTCTTGAAGAGAAAAACCTGATGATAAGAGCTAATCAATGCTACGAAATGATGCATGAAGATTTCAGAAAACTGGAACTGAGAAGCCAGATTCATCAGAAAACCTCAAAGGATCTTGACAAGCAGCAGAGAGAATATTTCCTGAATCAACAGATCAGAACCATCCAGGAAGAATTGGGCGGAGGACCTGAAAGTGATGTGGAAGATCTGATTGCCAAGGCTAAAACAAAAAAATGGAGTAAAGAAGTAGAGGAGCATTTTCAAAAGGAAATCGGCAGATTACAACGCCAGAATCCTAATTCTCCCGACTATAATGTACAGAGAAACTATCTGGATTTCTTTACAGACCTTCCCTGGGAAACGTATACAAAAGATATTTTTGATATTGCAAAAGCAGAAAAAGTGCTTGACAAAGCTCACTTTGGGCTGGAAGATATCAAGAAAAGAATTTTGGAACACATGGCTGTTTTAAAATTAAAAAACAACATGAAGTCTCCTATTTTATTACTGGTAGGCCCTCCGGGAGTTGGTAAAACCTCTTTAGGAAAATCTATTGCAGATGCTTTAGGAAGAAAGTATGTAAGATTATCTTTAGGCGGTCTTCATGACGAAAGTGAAATCCGAGGACATAGAAAAACCTATATCGGTGCTATGGCGGGAAGAATTTTACAGTCGATCAAGAAATCCGGTACTTCAAACCCGGTAATCGTACTTGATGAGATTGATAAAATCGGGCAGGGTCTTCATGGTGATCCAAGTTCAGCATTACTGGAAGTCCTTGATCCTGAACAAAATAAATCCTTCTATGATAATTTCCTTGAGATGGGCTATGATCTGTCAAAAGTAATGTTTATTGCTACAGCCAATTCTCTTTCAACGATACAGACTCCTCTTTTGGACAGAACGGAAATTATTCAGATTGCCGGGTATACTTTAGAGGAAAAGATTGAGATTGCGAAAAGACACTTAATCAAGAAACAACAGGAGGAAAATGGCCTGGATGCAAAGTCATTCAAACTTGGAAATGCAGAGCTTAAGCATATTATAGAAGCACACACTTCGGAAAGCGGTGTAAGAACTCTGGAGAAAAGAATTGCTGCCGTTGGAAGATGGGTAGCCCTTCAGACTGCTTTGGTAAAAGAATATGATCCAAAAATTTCAGTAGAAAAAGTAGATGAAATCCTTGGAGTTCCAAGACCAAAAAGTTTGTCAGAAATTACCGGAGTACCCGGCGTTGTAACAGGTCTTGCCTGGACAAGCGTAGGCGGAGATATTCTTTATATTGAAAGTATTTTAAGCAATGGTAAAGGAGCATTAACGATGACCGGAAACCTTGGTACGGTAATGAAAGAATCTGCAACTATTGCCTTGGAATATATTAAAGCCAAGCATGACGAACTGGGAATTCCACAGGAGGAACTGGACAAGAAAAACATCCACGTACACGTTCCTGAAGGAGCAACTCCTAAAGATGGACCGTCTGCAGGTATTGCAATGCTTACATCAATGGTTTCTTCCTTTAAAAATAAGAAGATAAAACCTCACCTTGCAATGACCGGAGAAATTACTTTAAGAGGAAAAGTACTTCCTGTAGGAGGAATCAAAGAAAAACTTCTTGCTGCTACAAGAGCCGGAATTAAAGATGTTATCCTTTGTGAAGCCAACAGAAAAGATGTTGAAGAGATCAAAAAAGATTATTTAAAAGATCTGAAAGTACATTACGTCAGCAGAATGGAGGAAGTCATTGACATCGCCATTGAAGAATAAAACAATTTGTAACATATTAACTTCTCAATAAGGAAACACGTTCTGAGTATCAGAGCGTGTTTCTGTTTTATAAACAAATACATTCCTTTCTCCGCTGCATGGAATAAAATTTGATACAATAGAAGAAAATCCTGAAGGATTGAATAAAAAATTTTTCAATTCAGACGGGTTTTCTTATTTTTATTCCACACTGCAGATTTTTAGATTATGAATTTTCTTAGACTTCCTTTCCTTGTCAAGCTTACGCTCGTGGTCATTTCTATCATTGGCCTTGGCTACCTTCTGGCGTTAGGACAGAGCATTTTAGCTCCGTTTTTCCTTGCATTCCTTATGGCTATGCTATTTTTGCCGGCAGCCACTTTTATGGAAAGAAAGTTAAGATTTCCGAGATCTATGTCTACAATGACTTCAGTATTTATTATGCTGATAATTCTAAGTGGTATTATTTATTTTTTCACCAATCAGCTGTCTGACTTCAGCAAAGATCTTCCACACCTCAAGGAGCAGTTTACCACTGTTTTCAACAGCCTGCAGCACTGGGTTTCCAAAACATTTAATGTAAAAGTGGATGAACAGGTGGATTATATTAACCAGGGATTAACGAAACTGTTATCTTCTTCGGGAGTCATTTTAGGATTTACTTTTGGGATTTTCTCAACGGGATTCGGTTTTATAATATTTTTCACCCTGTTTTTTATCTTTATTTTAAATTACAGAAGGCTTTTAAATAATTTTATCGTCACCGTTTTCAACGAAAGACATAAATCAAGCGTACAGGAAGCTGTAAATGAGATCCGTATCATGACCAAGAAGTATATCTTCGGGCTTTTTCTTCAGGTAATTATCGTTTCTGTTTTAACATCTATTCTCCTTACAGTTTTAGGAGTAAAATATGCCATTCTCTTAGGAGTTCTTACCGGATTATTAAATGTTATTCCTTATCTGGGCATTTTTATTTCACTTCTAATTTCCTGTTTTATAGCTTTTGCAACGTCTACTCCTTCAACGTGTATTTATGTTGCTTTGGGATATATTGCGATTCATGCTGTGGATGGAAATATTGTCCTGCCATTTGTAGTGGGCTCCAAAGTAAAAATCAATGCTTTATTTTCATTTATTGGAATTCTTTTAGGAGAGCATCTTTGGGGAATTGCAGGAATGTTCCTGTGTATTCCGGCCATTGCCATTATAAAAATTATCTGTGAAAGAGTTGACGATCTCAAACCTTGGGGAAGATTACTCGGGGAAGAACAGAGACCTGATAAAAAGAAGAAAAGTTATAAGATTTCTAAGAATATTACGCTGAAGGAAATGGACTGATCATTACTAAGAGCAATATGTAATGAGTAATAAATAATATTATTTTAAAGACTTGAGCTTTTAAATTTAATAAAAAAGACTGCCTTTTTAAAGACAGTCTTTTTTATTGTTATGGAAGAGGGCACAAGGGACTCGTTCCATTTGGACAAGTTTCTGTACATAGGATATAAGATGGATTGTCTGGACAATATCCGTAAGTCGGGCCTTCAGGATTTCCTCCCGGGCCACCTAAACAAGGATCACCAGGTGGAATTTTACATGGACATCCAATCGGTCCTATATCACATTTTCCAACACCTCCTCCCCCTTGGATTTCTCTTAAATCCGTACGGTTTAATTTTTTAAGATTTTTTAGCATGATTTATAGTTTTGATTTGCTTTTCGAAGATATGCAATAAAATTATACAAAAGCACTAATTAACGCACATTAACAATTGATTTAATATTTTATGTTAAATAAATAACAAAATATTCTATTTTTATTTTACATTTGATATCAAATCATCAATCATGAAAATAATAAAATCCATTTTATGCTTACTGTTCGGTCTTATGTTTATTAATGCCGGATTAAACAAGTTCTTTAATTATATGCCTATGGAAAAACCCACTCCAGAGCAGATGAAACTCTTCGCAGCTTTTGGAGAAATCAGCTGGCTGATGCCATTAGTGGGTATCGTAGAAGTCATTGGCGGATTACTGTTTATTTTCCCAAAAACAAGAGCATTGGGAGCTATTGTTATTTTACCAGTAATGGTAGGAATTGTTACCCATGTTTTCACTATGGACAAATCTCCAATGGGAATGGGTATTGCCGGGGTGATGTTCCTGATCAACCTTTGGATGATTATTGACAACAAAGAGAAGTATAAACATTTAGTTTCTTAAGATGGAAGATAATAGGTTGCAGGTTGCAGTACCAGTAGTCTTTACTACCTATAACCTATTATCTGCTACCTGCTATACAAAAGCACTGAAACCTGTAATAGAACGCCCTACAATCAATGAATTGATCTCTTTCGTTCCTTCATAGGAATAAATAGCTTCTGCATCTGCAACAAATCTGGCTACATCGTACTCCAGCAAAATTCCGTTGCCTCCCATTACTTCTCTTGCTCTGGAAACAATATCTCTGGTTCTCAACGTACAGAAAACTTTAGCCAAAGAGGCGTGTTCATCTTTCAAAATTCCTTCATCTTGCATTTCGGACAACCGGAACACCATCGTTTGCATCGCAGTAAGATTAGATAACATTTCTACCAAATGCCCCTGAATCATTTGAAATGAAGCAATAGGTCTTCCAAACTGTTCTCTTTTTCTGGTATAATCCAAAGCACTTTCATAGGCCCCTCGTGCGCAGCCAGTGGCCATCCATGCCACTCCTGCTCTGGTCATTCTCAATACTTTTCCGGTATCTTTAAATGAGTTGGCATTCTGAAGACGGTTTTCTTCAGTTACAATACAGTCTTTTAAAGTAATTAATCCGTTCTGGACAATCCTTAAAGCCATTTTTCCTTTAATCTTTTCTACAGAAAATCCTGGATTATCTTTTTCCACAATAAATCCTTTCACCTCTCCGCTATCCAGATCTCTTGCCCAGATAATAATGATATCAGCAAAAGTCGCATTTCCTATCCATTTTTTCTGACCGTTCAGAATCCAGCCTTCAGGTGTTTTTTTACAGGTTACAGTAAGACCTCCTGCAGCTCCGGAACCAACTTCCGGTTCTGTAAGCCCGAAAGCGCCTATTTTTTCAAATTTCTGCATTTGCGGAAGCCACTTTTGCTTCTGTTCTTCAGACCCGCAGATATAAATAGAACCCATTGCCAGCCCGGATTGTACTCCAAAAAATGTTGCAATGGAGGCATCCACTCTTGCCATTTCCATCGCAATGACTCCTTCCATCAGAAAAGGCATTCCCGGACAGCCATAACCTTCGTAAGTAACACCGCAGATATCCAGTTTCTGGAATTTTGGAATCAATTCAAACGGAAATTCGTCCCTTAGCCAGTAATGGTTTACCAGAGGTTTTACTTCTTTTTCCATGAAAGCTCTTACTTTAAGCTGAATTTCACGTTGTTCGGGGGTAAGGGTATGGTAGATATCATAAAAGTCGCCATCAATAGGTGGTAATTCTTTCTTTTTCTTTTCCGGATCAAGCATCTTCATAAGCCCGGAAAGCTGTTTATCATCCAGTTTTGAGAAATTATGCATCAGTTTCGGAAGATCCACTTTTTGAGAAATGGCACTCAGCTGATCAAAATCTATGGAGGTGAATAGTCCTATTGCGTTTCTGATTTTGGAAAAGGTATTTGACATAGTGATAGATTATAATTTTGGTTTGTAAAAGATAAGCAAAAATTGCTCCGAAAGCAAAGCACGAAGCCCTTTATTATTTTACAAAACACTTAATTTCAACCAATTAAAATAGAATATTCCGTTTACAAGTTTTTTACTTTTGATTTTCAAGCGTTACAAAAGATTCTGACTGAACTTTGACTCAAGGAAACAACAAAAATCAACGCTATGAAAACGACTTACATTAAATTATCTTTATCTGCTGTGCTTTTATTAGGAATTTATTCATGTAAAAAAGGTGAAGTTGCTGAAACAGATCTTAATGCTTATGCTACAACAGATTCAGCTTCTGCTATTGTTTCAGACAGCATTTCATCTGTTGCCGATATGAAGGTAAAAGACAAACAGTTCATCAAGACAGCAGATGTCAGCATGGAAGTGAAAGATGTATATAACGCAACCATCGCCATTGAAAAATCGGTTCAGGAACTTGGAGGTTTTGTTACCAACAGTAATCTTCAAAGCAATGTAATTTCTGAAGACACTTACAACACTTCCAACGAAGAAGCTATGTTAGTTAAAAAGTACCAGTCGGAAAATAGAATGCAGGTGCGTATTCCTACTGAAAAGCTTGGCGAACTTTTAACAGCAATCAATTCAAACAAATTATTTCTTAATTCAAGATCCATCAATGCGGAAGATGTGACGGCCAACATCAAGTATTCTGAACTGGAAGGAAAAAGAAATCAAAAGACTTCTGAGAACATCAACAAATTAAAGACAAATAAAGATAAAGTAACGCTGGATGATGAGAATATGTCTGAAGGAAACCTTCAAAAGCTGGCGAGTATGAATATGACAGACGACCTGAAATACAGCACCATCGACATCTATATCAAAGAACCTCAATTGCGTATCGCTGAAATTGCCGTTGCCAATACCACAAGCATTGATAATAAATATAAATACAATTTTATCTATGACGCGAAAGATGGTTTTGTCTATGGTTTTTATCTGATACAGAGAATCATAGTTGCCCTTATCAACATCTGGCCAATTCTACTAATTGCAGCGGCTCTGATCTATTTCTTAAGAAAAAGAAAAATTTCAAAACCTGAGCAACCGAAAATCCAACAATAAAAAACTCTACTAACCAATTGGTTATCATCATAATTTTAGATTTTACAGCCTCCTGTTTTCGGGAGGTTTTTATTTTTTTGAAAAAAAACTGTAACGATTGTAATACCTGCTTTACCTACTGTTTAAAAGAACAGAAAATCAAAAAAATTAATATTATGAAAAATTTAGTAAAACTTGGATTCGCAGCGTTATTATCATTGAGTTCTATGACTGCCAATGCACAAAGCAACACTAACAGCAAAGATAACAGCCTGCTTTGGGAGGTTTCCGGAAATGGTCTTTCCAAGCCTTCTTATATTACCGGGACTTTTCATATCTTATGCAGTAAAGATTTTGAAATAAAACCTAAGGTATTAAAAGCTCTGGAGAAATCTGACAACTTTGTTATGGAAATCAATTATACAGATCCTGCTGAAATGATGTCACTACAAAAAATGTATCAAAAGACTGATAAAAAAATTTCTGACCAGCTTTCTGCGGAGGAAGCCAAAGAACTGAATACCATTCTCGCCAATTACGGAACTGATCTGAAAAGCGTAGACACTTCAAACCCGCAGACTCTTTATACCTTGCTTTCTACCAAAGCAATTCCTTGTCCTCAGACCGAAGTAAAGCTTTACGAAATGGAACTTCTTCAAAAAGCAATAAAAGATAAAAAAAGTATTAAAGGTCTTGAAAAAGTAGATGATCAGATGAAATCCATCAACGAAGCCTATGATCTGAAAAGCACCATAGCTCAACTAAAAATGGGTAAAGAATATGAAACCCTCTTCAGACAGATGATTGAAGCTTTCAAAAATGAAAATGTACAATCTCTTTACAGTCTTTTTAAAGATGAAAGATTCATGAATGCAAGACAGGAAAAAGCAATGCTGACCAACAGAAATCAAAACTGGGTAAAAATAATGCCGGAAATGATGAAAAAAGAAAGCTCCTTCTTTGCGGTAGGCGGTTCTCATCTGATGGGTGAAAATGGTATCATTCCACTTCTTCAGTCAAAGGGCTATACAGTAAAACCTGTGACGAGTTTATAACAATAACCTAACCATGAAATTATAGTGAGTAATCTAACTGAAACTGCCTTTTTAAAGCTTGTTAACCAGCACAAAGGCATTTTATACAAAGCCTCGCGGATCTATGCAGATTCTGTAGAAGACCGGGAAGATCTGCAGCAGGAAATCCTTATCCAGCTTTGGAAGTCCTATCAGAATTTCAAAGGGAACAGCGAGTTCTCCACCTGGATGTATCGGGTTGCCATCAATACTGCGATTACGTTTTTAAAAAAGGAAAAACAGAGATCCAATAATCATACAGATGCTCCTCATCATTTTGAGGTACTGCAGGAAGATTACAATCCCACAAAAGACAGGCAGCTGGAAATTTTCTACAGCGCAGTTCAGGAGCTGAATTCCTTAGAAAAAGCCGTCATATTTTATTTCATGGAAGGAATGTCACACAAAGAAATCGGAAATAATCTAGGGCTCAGCGAAGGCAATGCCCGCGTAAAGCTCAACAGAACAAAAGAAAAAATACAGCAAATCATAAAAAAATCAGGCTATGAATTTTGATCAATTAAAAGAACAATGGAATAAAGAAGACAGTGATGTCCATATTCCTGACACTATAAAGCAATTAAAGGAAAGCAAACACCCTATAGAAAAAATCCAGAAAAATATGAAAAGAGAATTCCCTATGCAGATTCTAGCGATTATTCTCATGGCTTTTTTCCCTCTTCAGTTTCAGTTTCCTTCTTCACAATACATTATTTATTATGTATCCTATACCATGATGGTTGTAATATCTTCATATTATCTCTTTGGATTTTATAAGTTTTACAAACAGACGGAGCTTTACACAGGAAACACCAAAAACAGTCTTTGGAAAATATATCATGAACTGCGCCTGAATATGGAACGATACCAGTCTTTCGGATTTTTATTGCTTCCTCATTTCCTGGTAACAATAGGACTTATCATCTATAACACAATGGAAGAGCACGGAAAATCTTTGACAGAGCTTACCGCTTCTCATCAGCAGGGATTAATCATCGCCGTACTGCTAGGAACTTTAGGGGTTATCACAAGTATTGTTCTATGGACAAAATATATTTATGGAGGAAGCGCCAAAAAACTGGAAAATATTCTGAACGAAATGGACGAATAAGATCTTAAATTCTTATCACCAAACACTTTTTATACAACCTCAGATGAACTCTGAGGTTTTGTTTTTTAAAAAAATGTTATTTATCGTCTTCAAATTTATCTGAGGTTTTATTTTTCCGTAAATTTGCAAATCAGAAATAAATCATTATGGATTATGAACTATTTTCATCCGATATATGACTTTCTGAACGATAAAAATTCTGTAATATGCTATCAAAAATAAATCCAACACAAACTAATAGCTGGAAAGCACTTGACGAACACTTCGGTGGAAATGACTTTGATCTTAGAAGCCTTTTTCATTACAACCCGAACCGTTTTAATGAGTTTTCCCTGCAAAAGGACAACTATCTTTTTGATTATTCTAAAAATTTAATCGATTCAAGAACGAAGGATCTTTTATTACAACTGGCTGAAGAAAGCCAGCTAAAGGATGCCATTTCCAGAATGTTCTCCGGTGATAAAATAAATGAAACAGAAGGAAGAGCAGTTCTTCATACAGCACTGAGAGATTTCTCAGACCGCGAGATTCTTGTGGATGGCGAAAATATCAAGCCACAGATCAAAAGAGTTCTCGATCATATGAAAACTTTTTCTGAAAAAATCATTTCAGGAGAACATAAAGGTTTCAACGGAAAAGAGATCACAGATGTGGTAAACATCGGGATCGGTGGATCAGATTTGGGTCCTGTGATGGTTTGTTCTGCTTTAAAACATTTTAAAACAAGATTAAATGTTCACTTTGTTTCCAATGTGGACGGAAATCATATTGCAGAAGTGGTGAAAAACTTAAATCCTGAAACCACTTTATTCATCATTGCTTCCAAGACTTTTACGACTCAGGAAACGATGACGAATGCAAACTCAGCAAAAGACTGGTTCCTTAAGGCTGGAAAGCAGGAAGATGTAGCAAAGCATTTTGTAGCTTTATCTACTAATATTGAAGAAGTTAAGAAGTTCGGAATCGCAGAAGAAAATATTTTTGAGTTCTGGGATTGGGTAGGCGGAAGATATTCTCTTTGGAGTGCTATCGGATTAAGTATCGTACTTTCTGTAGGATATGAAAACTTTGAGCAGCTTCTTAAAGGTGCTTTTGATACTGACCAACACTTCCAGACTGCCGATTTCTCTGAAAACGTTCCCGTATTAATGGGACTTCTTGGAATCTGGTACCGTAATTTCTATGCAGCAACTACTTATGCTATCTTACCTTATTCTCAATATCTGGACAGATTCGCAGCGTATCTTCAACAGGGAGATATGGAAAGTAACGGAAAATGTGTAGACAGAAACGGTGAATTTGTAGAGTATGAAACGGGACCTATCATCTGGGGAGAGCCGGGTACAAACGGCCAGCATGCATTCTATCAATTGATCCACCAAGGTACAGAATTGATTCCGGCAGACTTCATTGCTTATACAAAAAGTCCAAACAAAGTTTCGGATCATCAGGATAAATTATTAGCGAACTTTTTCGCTCAGACTGAAGCACTTGCCTTCGGAAAACTGGAGGAAGAAGTTGAAGAGGAACTTAGAAATGCTGGAAAGTCTGATGAAGAAATAGACAGACTGATCAATTTCAAGGTCTTCCATGGAAACACACCCACTAACTCTATATTATTCAAAGAATTAACTCCTTTTTCATTAGGTCAGCTGATTGCTTTATATGAACATAAGATTTTCGTTCAGGGAGTTATCTGGAATATTTTCAGCTTTGACCAGTTTGGAGTGGAATTAGGAAAAGTATTAGCCAACAAAATCCTTCCAGAGCTTGAAAATAATGACGCAATAAGCTCTCATGACAGCTCTACCAATGGGTTGATCAATTACTATAAAGAAAATAAATAGTAAGTAAAAAGAAAGTAAAAGTAAATCTATAAAGTAAAAAAGTAAAAATGGCAGAAATTCTTGACGGACTTAAAGTATCCAAGGAAATTAAAGCAGAGATCAAGGTTGAAGTAGAAAAGATTCTCGCAAGCAAAAAAAGAGCTCCACATTTGGTAGCTATTCTTGTAGGGAATAATGGAGCTAGTAAGGCCTATGTAAACTCAAAAGTAAAAGACTGTGAAGAAGTAGGATTTCAATCCAGCTTAATCAAATTCCCAAGCACAGTTTCGGAATCTGAACTATTGGAAAAAATTGACGAGCTTAATAAGTCTAAAGCAGTTGACGGGTTTATCGTTCAGTTGCCTTTACCGGACCAGATAGATCAGGAAAAGATCATCAACGCAATTGATCCAAGAAAAGACGTGGATGGTTTCCACCCTGAAAACTTCGGAAAAATGGCGCTTGAAATGGATACTTTCTTGCCAGCAACTCCTTTCGGTATTTTAACATTACTGGAAAGATACAATATTGAAACTAAAGGGAAAGACTGTGTAATTATCGGAAGAAGTAAAATTGTAGGAAGACCTATGAGTATCCTGATGGGTAGAAAAGATTTCCCTGGAAACTCTACCGTTACCCTTACACACTCTTATACGAAAGACATTGAAGAATATACAAGAAAAGCAGACATCGTAATTACCGCTTTGGGAGATCCTCACTTCTTAAAAGGAGATATGATCAAAGAAGGAGCTGTAATTGTTGACGTGGGTATTACAAGAATAGACAATGACTCTCCAAAAGGATATTACCTTGCAGGTGACGTAGATTTTGACAGCTGTGCAGCTAAAGCAAGCTGGATTACTCCGGTACCTGGAGGAGTAGGCCCAATGACAAGAGCGATGTTGATGAAAAATACCATCATTGCTTACAAAACTTCGGTCTATAACGACTAATTTTAAAATGAATAAAGAAGAAGATATTTTATTAAAAGAAGGTAAAATGCTCCCTGTAATGGAGCATTTTTACACTTTACAGGGAGAAGGAGCACACACCGGAAAAGCCGCCTACTTTATCAGGCTGGGAGGTTGTGATGTAGGATGTCACTGGTGTGATGTAAAAGAAAGCTGGGATCCGGAACTCCATCCTCTGATGAATGCAGCAGAAATTGCAGAAACAGCTGCAAAACATTGTAAAACAATCGTTCTGACTGGTGGTGAACCTCTGATGTGGAACTTAGACATACTGACTTCCAGATTGAAAGAGCTGGGATGCACAGTGCATATTGAAACTTCAGGAGCTTATCCTATGAGCGGACAGCTGGACTGGATCACCCTTTCGCCAAAGAAAACAGGACTGCCTAAAGAAGAGATCTATCAAAAAGCTCATGAACTTAAGGTGATCATTTTCAATCAGCATGACTTTACTTTTGCACAGGAACAGGCCTCAAAAGTTTCTGAAAATTGTAAGCTCTATCTTCAAAGTGAATGGAGTAAAAGAGATGAGATGTATCCTAAGATCACAGATTTCATCCTGGAACATCCGGAATGGCAGGCTTCAGTTCAGACTCACAAATATCTGAATATCCCGTAAAAAAGCTTAAATTAGCTGGGCTTATCCGCTATAATACCGATAGATGCAGAGAATTCGATACTCTAGATACCTGAAATCGATCATTATGTTGCTTGACCTTATGGTTATTGCATCTATCTTCATATTCTTTTTTATAAGCAGAAACGAAAGTTTAAAATACCATAAAGAAACCTGGTATCAGAATATTTTTTCTCTGATTCTGTTGTTTTTGTTCTGGGTGCTTCTTAGCGGTAGGACAAAAATATACAACATTCCGAGAAACCTTACGTACACCTTGTTTCTTGAACGCCTTTTAATCCACTTCCTCTTTTTTATACTTGGCGTACTGCTTATAGGAAAGGTAAGTAACAATGTATTTTTCAATTCAGATATATACTGGCTCTCGCTTTACCTTTTCATTTTCATTTTTCTTGTAAAATCATTGGTCTATTTTGCGATCAAGTACTTACGTTCCCTTGGAGCTAATTACAGGAATGTGATGTTTTTAGGAGATAATCATTCCACAGAAATTCTAAAGAATATTTTTACGGACCGTAAAGACTACGGATACAGAATATTTGAATACGAAAATTCTGAGATCAATAGTAATGAGCTGGTTACTTTCTGGAAAAAGAATGGGATTCATACCTTATTCTTATCTATGGAAAATTCCTATGGTGAATGGATTCAGAATGAGATTTTTAAATTGGCAGAAGATAATAAGATTCATATTTCACTTATTCCAAGTATCACACAAAGCGATTTTTTCTTGTATGATCTTGGATATATACAAACTCAGCCGGTCCTTAACCAGGCAAGATATCCTCTAGATTATTATTCTAATTTTATAATGAAAAGGACGTTTGATATTTTGTTTTCTGTTGTTATACTGGTTTTCATCTGTTCGTGGGTGTTCCCGATTATTGCGGTTTTAATCAAGGCAACTTCCAAAGGTCCCGTATTTTTTCTTCAGAAAAGGTATGGTTTCCATGAAGAGGTTTTCAATTGTTTTAAATTCAGAACAATGGTTGTAAATGATGAATCAACAACCAAAACCACATCAATAAATGATTCAAGGATTACCAAAGTAGGTAAGTTTTTAAGAAAAACCAGTCTTGATGAGCTTCCTCAGTTTATCAATGTACTGAAAGGGGAAATGTCTGTAGTAGGTCCGCGTCCTCATATGCTTGCCGTAGATAATTATTATAAGCCAAAAATAGGGAGATACAGCTTAAGAAGTATGGTAAATCCCGGTATCACAGGATTGGCACAGGTAAATGGACTTCGCGGCGACTTCGGAGATGTGGAAGTAGAGATGAAAAAACGAGTTCTGGCCGATGCTTTCTATGTAAGAAACTGGAGTTTTATCCTTGATCTGGTGATTATTTTAAAAACCGTTTTCCTGGTGATAGGTGGAGATAAAAATGCAAAATAAAGAACAGGACCAGACCAATATTGAAATAATTTTAACACAAAACCAGGCTTTAGTCTTCTTCCCGACTGTAGCCCAATTAAATAAAAAAGTCTAATTTAGCAGTATGTTAAAAAAGTTTTTCACAGCAGTAGGGGAATACATGATCCTCTTGGGAAAATCCCTGCAGAAGCCTCAGAAAATGAGGGTTTTCTGGAAGCTGTTCATGAGAGAAATTAATGATTTGGGAGTAAATTCTTTCGGACTTGTCATCTTCACATCCATATTCGTTGGAGCGGTAGTGGCTATTCAGATGTTCAACAACTTTGATGCTTCTTCCTTTCCTATTCCGCCTTCATTTGTAGGATATGCTACGAAAGCGGTTTTGGTTTTGGAATTTGCGCCTACCATTATCAGTCTTATTCTGGCAGGTAAGGTAGGGTCCTATATTGCATCAAGTATCGGAACAATGAGAGTTTCCGAACAGATTGATGCATTGGATATCATGGGAGTAAACTCACCCAATTTTCTGATATTTCCTAAAATTATCGCCTGTATGCTGTTTAATCCCCTTCTTATTGCTATCAGTATCGTATTTGGTATTGGTGGTGGATATATTGCCGGGATTTTAACAGGAAACTGGACAGAAAATGATTATATCGTTGGTATTCAAATGTATATGCCGAATTTATTTATTTACTATGCATTTACCAAAACTATAGTTTTCGCTTTTATCATTGCAACGGTTCCTTCTTATTTCGGATACAATGTAAAAGGAGGATCACTGGAGGTAGGTAGAGCGAGTACGCAGGCGGTGGTATGGACAATGGTATTCATTATCATTTCTGAATTAATTTTAACCCAATTAATATTAAGCTGATGATTGAGGTAAAAGATCTTAAGAAAAGTTTTGATGATGTTGAAGTATTGAAGGGAATTTCAACTTCATTTGATAAAGGAAAAGTAAACTTAATCATTGGGCAGAGTGGTTCCGGTAAAACCGTTTTTTTAAAAAGTTTATTGAATGTTTATATGCCATCTTCCGGAGAAATTTTATTCGATGGCAGAAATGTCAATACCATGAACAGGGAAGAAAAACAACATCTCCGTTCAGAAATCGGAACCGTTTTCCAGGGAAGTGCATTATTTGACTCCTTAACTGTGGAAGAGAATATTATGTTTCCTCTTGATATGTTTACCAATCTTACCTACAGAGAAAAAAAGAAAAGGGTTTTTGAAGTTATAGGAAGAGTGCATCTTGATAAGGCAGATAAAAAATACCCTTCAGAGATCTCAGGAGGAATGCAGAAAAGAGTTGCTATTGCCCGGGCGATTGTCAACAACCCCAAATACCTGTTCTGTGATGAGCCCAATTCCGGACTGGATCCGTATACTTCAAAGATAATTGATGATCTTCTTTACGAGATCACCAAAGAATATAATACCACAACCATCATCAATACTCACGACATGAACTCTGTAATGACGATTGGCGAGAAAATTGTATACCTAAGACTGGGAATCAAAGAATGGGAAGGGAATAAGGATATCCTGATTACAGCAGGCAATAAAAATCTGATTGATTTCGTTTATTCTTCAGAACTGTTTAAAGAGCTGAGAGAATATTTACTTGAGAATAATAAAACGATTGAAACTACAAATACAAAAATAGACGATAATGAAAAAGGTACTTAGTATAGCGTTAATAGGATTTTCAATGTGGGCTTCTGCACAGATTTCACTGGCAGGTAAGGCTAACTTAATTTTTCCTACCGGCTCTCCTTCCTGGTCTAATATTAAAGGAACAGTGAATGATGCCATTGACGGAACGGGTAAAAACAATGTAGGTTTCAATGTAGGACTTTCATTAAAAGTAGGCCTTCCTACTTCATTGTTTGTGATGCCGGAAATCTATTATACTCACTTCAAAAATGAGTTTACTACAGAGAACACTACTTTTGATGTTAAAAGCAACCGTATTGATGTTCCGGTTCTGTTAGGATACAACCTATTGGGAAATATGTTAGGCGTTTTTGTAGGACCTGTTGGAAGTTTTAATTTAAATAAAGACAATACTTACAACGATTTCAAAGAAAATGCTAAAAATGATTTTACCGTTGGCTATCAGTTTGGAGCACAGCTTGAAATCAAAAAACTTATTGTAAATGCAAGATATGAAGGAGCTTTCAGTAAGGATGAAAGAAACTTTATCAACAGAGTTTCCGGTTCGGAAATCAGATATGATAACAGACCTAACCTTTTTATGGTAGGTTTAGGATATAAATTCTAATTTAATATCGAAATAACAACTTTAAACCCTCAAATTAAATTTGAGGGTTTTTATTTTGTTCTTCAAGTTCAGCCTGACGTTTTGCAATATCTGCAGCCTGTTTTTCAAGCTCTTCTTTGTCTTTCTGCAGCTGTTTGAATTCCTTTTTCTTCTGTTCCGCTTTTATAGCGCTTCCTTTGCTTACATACCCTACCATTCCTCCAATGATAAGCCCTATTCCTACTCCTGCCATTACTCCCATAATATGAGAGATTTTTATTTGTTCTACGGCGAAATCAGTAGTCAAATAGAAAAGTAATGCAGAAACAGCCAAAAGTATAAGTCCGGTAATTGATAAACTCTTCATAATATTGTGTTTAGGTGGTTACATAAAAAAGCCTTATCAAATTTACTAAAAATTTAATAAGGCCTTATTCAAGATTAAAATTCTAATTATAATTTTCCTCCCGCAGCCTTATAATATTCTAAAGCTTTCGGAAGATCTTTGTTGATATCTGAAATTCTTGTTTCCGGATTCGGGTGGGTAGATAAGAATTCCGGTTGTCTTGCTCCTGTAGAAGCTGCTTCCATTCTGTTCCAGAAAGGGATTGCCGCTCTCGGATCATATCCTGCCATAGACATTAGGTAAAGCCCCATTTCATCTGCTTCAGATTCCTGACCTCTTCCGTATTTCAATAAAGCTACCTGTGAACCAATAGGATAAACCTTCTGGAAAACACTCGCCCATTGTGAATTTGAGATTGTTCCTCCCAGGATAGCACCTCCGTACTGGGCTACCATTGCCTGAGAAATTCTTTCGTTACCGTGGCCTGCCAGCGCATGGGAAACCTCATGTCCCAGTACTACTGCAAGTCCATTATCGTCTTTTGTAACCGGTAATATTCCGGTATAAACGGCTACTTTACCACCAGGCATACACCAGGCATTCAGTTCATTGCTTTGCAGAAGATTAAATTCCCAGCTATAGCTCGCAAGATCTGCTGATCTTCCAATACTCTGATAATACCTTTCTGCTGCACTTTTAATTCTGTTTCCTACATTTACCACTCTCTTTGCATCTGCCGTACCGGTAATTACTTTACCTTTAGACAATGTCGTCTTGTATTCCTGCGAAGACATTGTTAAAATTTCCGAGTTGTTGGCCAGCTGTAAAGACGATCTTCCGGTAATCGGGTTTGTAGTACAGGCAACAGCCGACAGAGCAATAGCTCCCATTCCTAATAGATGTGTAACTTTCATAGTTTGAGTGTTAATAATTCAACCTTAACAATTTTTATTCCAAAATATTTCAGAAAGAATATATTTGCATACATTTTGCTGTTTAAATTTAATAATTATCTCATTATGAAAAAGTATATTTCTTTACTAATGATTTTTGGATTCCTGTTCTTTTTTCAGAGCTGTGCATCACAGGGCTCATTAGACTCGAAAACAGTTGACACATTAATTGATTCCCAGGAATTTACATTCCACGCAGAAAGAGCCAATCCTACAAATTATGATGTTATCAATGTCATGAACTCAATGCCAAATGCTACTGCAACGAGAATGCTTAATTTGAATGGCGATTATACTATTGATGTGAGTAAAAACACGCTGGACGTAGTGTTGCCATATTTCGGAAGATTATTCAATCCAACTTATGGAAATACAAGTGATAACAGCTACAGATTTACTTCAAAAGATTTTACAGTAACTAAAACTCAGAATAAAAAGGGAAAATGGACTTTAAAGTTTAAGCCAAAAGATGTAAGAACCGTTGAAGAAATGAATATTGAGATCTTTAAAAACGGTAAAGCTTTCGTCTCAATGAGAAGTAATGACAGACAGCCAATCAGTTATGACGGATATGTTTCAAAAACTGAAGTGAAACAGGAAAAAGAGAAACCTTAATCCCTGTTTTCATTCGATAAAAATTTTTCAACAAATAATTTCGCTTCAGTACTTGGATTGGAAACCATCGCTGAAGCATTTTTTTTGTGCATATGATAGGCTTCTTCTACAGCATTGCTCTTTTTCATCAGGGATAAAATATATTCCTGAACCCAATATTCAAATCGCTTCTCTGCCTGCTGAACACGGATTTCTTCAAAACGACCGCTTTTCTTTTTCAGATCAATAAACTCGAAAATTTTATCATAAACGTCCTGTAACCCTTCGTTATGTAGAGCTGATCCTAATAAAACAGGAATTTTCCAGCCTTTTTCTTTAGGTGGAATAAAATCCAGGGCTCTTTTTAATTCCAGTCTTGTATTTTTTGCTTTCTGAAGATTGTCCTGGTCTACTTTATTGATAAAAATAACGTCTACCATTTCCATGATTCCGCGCTTTATTCCCTGAAGTTCGTCTCCGCCTCCAATGATTTTAAGGAATAAAAAGACATCCGTAATATCAGCAACAAGGACTTCTGACTGCCCTACTCCAACTGTTTCGATCAAAATATAATCGTACCCTGCTGCTTCACAGATCATCATGGTTTCAAAAGTAGTATTGGCTACTCCGCCCAGAAAACCTGAACTTGGGGAAGGACGAATGAAAGCATTTTCTTCTTTGGCTAGTTCTTCCATTCTGGTTTTATCTCCCAGAATGCTTCCTTTATTAATTGCTGAACTTGGGTCGATAGCCAGAACAGCTACTTTTTTACCCTGTGCAATCACCAACCGACCGAAGTTTTCTATAAAGGTAGATTTTCCGGCTCCCGGAACTCCTGTCACTCCTACTCTCACAGAATTTCCGGTAAGAGGCATAATCTTCTTCAGAAGGTCTTCTGCCTGTACCCTGTGTTCTGCTTTTTTACTTTCAACCAATGTAATAGCTTTTGCAATCAGGCGTTTGTTTCCTGACTGTATTCCGTCTATTAGCTCTTCTGTAGAAAATTTCATTGATTCAAAATTAATAATTAAAATGGGAATGGTCAATAGCCGGCTTACAATGATGAGACAAAAGGCTTAAATTATCTTCATTCGGGATTAGCGATTTCACGTGAATTTAATTTTTATTTCTTCTAAATTAAAACTAGAACGCCCTATATCAACGGCTTAAGGAATTTATTACATTTGTTATATGTCAAAAAGAAGAAACATGAAAAAACTCATCGCTGCGGCTTCGTTTACTGGTATTTTGCTGGTTTCCTGTACGCCGAAAGCTGCTACATCCACTGCTACTGCAGGCACTTCAACATCTACTGCGGAACAGATCGCTCAGGGGAAAACTATTTTTGAAAACTCTTGTGGAAGATGTCATAAATTACCTGATCCTGCTTCACATAACCCTGTGCAATGGGTAGGAATCATGAATTCTATGGCTCCAAAGGCAAAATTAACGGATGAACAGCACCAATGGGTTTATGATTATATTGTTTCTGTAAAGAAGTAATCATCAAACAAAAATAGGATATGAAAAAATTCATCTTAACCGGTATCGCAGCATCAGCATTTCTGGTATCCTGCGGACCAAAAAGTGTGGCTGTAACAGGGCCAAAGTATACCTCATCTGAGCAGCTGGCACAAGGAAAAACCATTTTTGAAAATTCCTGTGCAAAATGCCATAAGCTGCCAGAACCAACGAAACATGACGACAAGGGATGGATCAACACGTTAAGCAGAATGGCTCCAAAGGCTAAACTGAGCGATGACCAACATCAAATGGTGTATGATTATCTGATCTCTGTTAACAAAAAATAAGACTGCCTCAAAATTGTCATTCTGAACGAAATGGAATGGAGTGAAGAATCTCACGCTTATGATTATCAATGAGATTCTTCCTTCGTCAGAATGACAGAAGTCAAATGATTTGACTCTTGAGACAGTCATACTATTTTTATTATAAGTTAAAAAACAGATTATTCCGTCTTTTTTATAGTTCTGTTTCTGGTTACCTTTCCTTTGACAAGTTTCTCTCTATCTTCAAGTATTTCGAGGGCCGCACGGTTGTAAGCAAATTTTTTGGCTTCTTTAAGTGTTCCTAAGGCCTGTTTATACTCAAAGTTTCTTTCATGAAGAAGGGAGAGACAGTTCAGAATTTCTGATTTGTCAATTCCTTTTAATTTCAGAGCGAATTCAATTAATTTTTCGGCTTCCTTATAATCTTCATTATTCAAAAGACATTCAATGTAATATTTGGGCGTATTGATATTTCCTATGTTACTCTGCATGGCTTCATCAAAGTATTTCTTTGCGGTTTCATAATCTTTCAGTTCTTCGGAATATACTCTTCCCATCAGGCAAAGACTGTCTGCGTCTTCAGGTTCGTAAGACAAAGCATAGTTCAGTGCATCCATACATTCAGAAAGATTGAATGGAAAGTAGTCTAATGCTTCAAAATAATATTTACTTTTAGTTAAGGTCATTGTTGTAGTTTTTAAGGTCATTTTTCAAGGCATTCCTTTGTTTTTTGAATGTCTTGTCTTCATAATTCTTTTTAAAATCTGTTCCTGAAAATGTCCGAACAGGATTCCCACGTTCTACCTGCATCTGAAGAGACCAGGTTTCTTTCAGTTTTCTTTCCAGCTGTTGGATATAAACTGCCATTACCTTTTCTTTTAATCTGATAACAGAAAGTTTTTTATTCTCCAGCTGGGAACGTGAGTCCTGTACAAACACTGTTTCTTTGGTCAGAATATGAGTAGCACGAACAGCTGTATTCACTTTGTTTACATTCTGTCCCCCACTTCCCTGACTTCTCGCTGTTTGAAATCTGATATCTTTTTCATTGAAATCAATCATTTTTACATTTTCTAATTCAAAAATTCCAATAAACCAATTACTTCTTTTATGGAGTTTTCTGAATGTGCTTTTTCCTATCCAGCAAATAGTTCCCAACCAGTTTTTAAGGAACAGGTTTATGTCTTTTCCTTTTAAAAGCAGGGTTACTGATTTTAATGTCAGGTTTTCATCACCGTTTTCACGATGAATGATTTCGTACTCTATTGTATTTTGTTTGGCCTCTTCAAGAAAGGTCTTCAGAACCTTTGCGGCAACCCACTGACATTCTAAAGGTCCTCTTCCTGAAGTGATCTGTATTAATTTTTCCATTTTTTTTGCATTTTACTAAACCTTATAGGTTTTTGAAGCCTATAAGGTTGTAAAGTATTAGATTAATTACCTGTCCATTCTCACAATTCTCGGTTGGAATGTTCCCAGAATATCTACCAGTTCACTCTGTGCATTCATTACTTCATTGATGTCTTTATAGGCCATTGGCGCTTCTTCCGCATTTCCGCCCATCAGTGTGACATTTTTAAGTTTTAATTCTTTCTTGATATCATGCTGAGTGAAAAGGGCTCTGCATTCTCCTCTGGAGTGTGCTCTTCCTGCGCCATGAGATGCTGAATTCAGGGATTCCGGGTTTCCTTTTCCGCGAACGATAAATCCTTTCGCTGTCATGGATCCGGGAATCATTCCCAGTTCATTTTCGTTGGCAGGTGTTGCTCCTTTCCGGTGAACAATTACTTCTTTTCCGTTATGGATTTCTTTCCAGGCAAAGTTGTGATGGTTCTCAATTCTGGCTTTTACCCTTCCGCCGACCGCTTTTACCAGCCTTCTGTGAATATCATCGTGACAGGCTGAAGCATAATCTCCTGCGAGATTCATTGCCGTCCAGTATTCCAATCCCAGATGTGTGCTAAGATCCAGCCAGGCGAAGTTTTGGGCTTCTTTTGGTAATGGACACTGTTCTGCCGCAACTCTTGAGTAATATTGGGCAATTTCTGCTCCAAGACCTCTTGAGCCACTGTGAGAAAGTATTCCCAGATATTTTCCTTTTGGCAGGCCAATCTGCTCATCTTCTTCGGTGATTTCCACTTCTCCGAATTCTACAAAGTGATTTCCTCCGCCTGAGGACCCCATCTGTTTGATGGCTTTTCCCTTTAATCTTCTTAAGATCGGGATCATATCGAATGTATCTCTTTCAAAAATCTCATGGTCTATGTGAGACTTGTGCGTTTCATACATTCCAAATTTTGTATGTTCGGCAAGCGCTTTTTCATATTTATCTCTTGCTCCTTCAAGATATGAAATAGGTGTATCCAAAATACTGAGGCTCATTCTGCAGCCAATATCCATTCCTACTCCGTAAGGAATTACTGCATTTTCCACCGCAAGAACTCCACCAATTGGAAGTCCGTAGCCGCTGTGGGCATCGGGCATTAATGCTCCCTGAGTAGAAATAGGCAGTTTCAAAGCTGTGTACAATTGATTTTTTGCCTCTTCTGAGATATTGTTACCAAAAATCTGAAATGTAGCACGTTGTGAATTCAACATTCTTTTTTCTGTTTTTTTGGATGAAAGCAGGGTTTCTGCAATTTGTCCGAAAGTCAGATCTTTTTCAAATTCTTCCGGATTCAGCAGGATTTCCTTTAAAAGAGCCTTTACGTGGTGAATATTCTTCGTTGCAAAATTTCTTTTCATGACTTCCAATGCTACGTTTACGCTTTGGTTATTTGGATAGCCCAGTTTTAATATATCTTTTCCTTTTAGTTTTAAATTTCCCATTGTTTTTGTTTTAAATAACAGTTGGACTTATACGTCCTGTAAGCTTTCTGCAATCTCTGTTGCAGACATTGTGCAGGTAACATATTTCCTGCTTTTGATAAGTGGAATATCTTCTCTTTTTCTTCTCCATGGATATGATCTGCCATCAATTGTTTTGCGGATAATTCCTACAATTTTATGCTGTCCTAAATAATCTCCCAGTTCTGCACACTCTTTTTCCAATTCAAAGTCTACGGGTTTATAATGGGTAATCATATTGGGTCTTGTACGCAGGGCAAATCTCCAGGGTTCAATAAATTCGTAGTAAGGAACATAAGACTTCCGGGCCGGGCAATATTCTTCCTGTTTCAAAAAATACTGTCTCTCTCTTGTTGTAAGCCCCAGCTTCGGATCATTCCAGGAATATGAAGAAATATGTTTGAGTTTCTGTACTCTTTCTACATATATTCTCCGCCCGAATTTTCTTTTCTTTTTTAAAAACTGGCGGCTTTCGGAATACATGTAAGTATTAATTTTCTTCAATATTCCTTCAAAGAAATATCCGTCTTTGGATCTCATTACATCTTCTCTTACCACAAAGAATCTTACAAATCCTCTTTGATAAGGTCTATCCAAAGGAATCCATGGGATATTTCGTCTGATATCCCAAAGCTCATCACTACGTTGATATTTTTTTCTTATCTGTTTTTCTACATCTTTTCTAATTGTTCTTTTTCTGCTTCTCACGCTTCTCAGCCGGGAAAACAGAAGGTTATCATTTTCCATTGTTCACAGAAGTATGATGTGAGATTGTAAAGTTTTTTTCTCACACAACTTTTAATCAACTAAAATATTAGTTGAATGGATTAATAATAGACGGCTACAGTGTGAGGATATAATTCACCTGTTTCGTCTGTAATGACACTAAAAAAGATTTCGGGTAAACCTGGGAGTTTGAAATATTGCGCAATAAAAAACCCGAAATCTCTACGACTTCGGGTTTTGATATTTTATTGTACTGTTATTCTAAGAATGTACCAAACCGCGAAGCCTTACCACCATAAGGGGCAATCCAACTGTAGAATTCTGTTTAGTTCTGAACATTGCTTCGTCGTTTTTTTATTGGTTAAACTTGATTTTCAGGTGCAAATATATAAATTTTTCTGAGAATCAAAATTATTTTTTTCACTTCAGGTGAATAATACTGAGAAAAACAGCATCAATAACTTTTGTCATTCTCTTGGTCTCGAGGGTTTCCAGAGTGTCTGTAGGTTTGTGATAATTTTTATTTCTGAAAAAAGATGAATCGGTGATCATGAGTGCCGGAAAATTAAAATTCCAATAGTTGAGATGGTCGGAAAAGTCTATTCCAGCCATAAATTTAGGTGCTGAGAAGGTTTCTGTTTTGATCTGCTCAGAGCCTTTAAAGTTGTTGATAAAGTTTTTTACAAACGGACCTGCCCCACTGAACTTTTTAGCCAAAGTAATAAAGTCTCCTTTATCACCGTAAAACCATGAAAGGATCCCTAAAGGAAAGCTCTGCGATCCCTTTTCATCTCTGAAATATCCAATCATTTCCACGCTGGCCATTCCATATACATCGATATTATTGTCTTTTAAGTATTTTGCATGGACATAACTTCCCATACTTTCAGTCCTGAAATAAGGAGGTTCTTCTAAGGTGTACGCTACAAGATCTACTCTGTACTTCAACTTTTGTCCTTTAAGCATTCTTGCCAGTTCCAAAAGGGCTGTAACTCCGGTTGCATTGTCGTCTGCACCCTGCTGATCTCCGCAAACGTCGTAATGGGCCCCTATGATGATTCGCTTTTTGTTTTCTGTTCCAAAGGAAGTAATTACATTCTTATATATTTTTCCATCTACTTTATATTCCTGATAAGCAGTACTGTCTCCATAAGTATTGAAAGTCTGATGGATATAGTCTGCAACTGCATTCAGCTGGTCTATATTTTTATGGTTTCTGAATTGTGGTGTTTGGGTAAGCGCTCTCAAATGTTTTTTAACCAAAGCAGTATCTGCAATGATCTTCGAGCTTTGTATGGATATATTTTTCTTCCCTGAAGCTAACAGGAAAACACCAGCGATAATAAATAAACCTACGAGAAGAAACAGTTTTTTCCTCGTAGGCTTTATTATATTTTTCAGATTCATAGGCTGCGTTTTAATTTCAAATTGAAATTAAAGCTTTTCTGTTTATTTTTCTAAAAATCTCTCTAAAATTTCTACTGCACATTTCGGAAGGTTCGTCCCAGGTCCGAAAATAAAGTCTGCACCGTTGGCATAAAGGAATTCATAATCCTGTTGAGGAATTACTCCTCCTACCACAATGGTGATATCATCTGCCCCCAGTTTGGATAGTTCTTCCACGACCTGAGGAACTAATGTTTTGTGCCCTGCAGCCAGTGAAGAAACTCCTAAAATGTGAATATCATTCTCCACAGCTTGCTTAGCCACTTCTTCCGGTGTCTGGAACAATGGAGCTACATCGACATCAAATCCCATATCAGCAAATGCTGTGGCTACTACTTTTGCTCCTCTGTCGTGTCCATCCTGTCCCATTTTGGCTACCATTAGTCTTGGGCGGCGTCCTTCTTCTTCTTCAAATTTCTGAGTCAGATTCAGGGCTTTTTCAAAGTATTCGTTTTTACCGGCATTCATTGCATATACACCAGAGATTGTTTTAATATTTGCTTTATATCTTCCAAAGGTTTCTTCCATGGCATCACTCATTTCGCCAAGGGTAACTCTTCTTCTTGCAGCTTCAATACATAATGCAAGTAGATTTCCTTTTCCTGTTTTCGCACTTTCACGGATATCATTCAGAATTTGTTCAACAGCATCAGCATTTCTGTCTGTTTTGATCGTGTTTAATCTTTCGATCTGCTTTCTGCGAACTTCTGTATTATCAATATCTAAGATTTCTATCTGATCCTGTTTTAGTGATGATTTGAATGAATTAACACCAATGATGAATTCTTCTCCACTGTCAATCTTAGCTTGTTTTTTAGCAGCAGCTTCTTCAATTCTCATTTTTGGAATTCCGGCTTCGATGGCTTTCGTCATTCCTCCTTCCTGCTCTACCTCATCGATGTATCTCATCGCTTCTTCGATCATTTGCTGAGTAAGGCTTTCTACCAGATTACTTCCTCCCATCGGATCTACCACATCACATATTCCGCTTTCCTGCTGAAGAATGATCTGTGTATTTCTTGCAATTTTTGCTGAATAGTCTGTAGGAAGAGCAATGGCTTCATCCAGTGCATTGGTGTGAAGAGATTGTGTTCCTCCTAAAGCTGAAGACAAAGCTTCAATGGCTGTTCTTGTAATATTATTGAAAGGCTCCTGCTCTGTCAGAGACCATCCGGACGTCTGAGAGTGGGTTCTTAATGCCAGAGATTTTGGATTCTGAGGATTAAACTGTTTTAAAAGGGTTGCCCAGATGTACCTTGCGGCACGCATTTTAGCAATTTCCATGAAGTGATTCATTCCGATTGCCCAGAAGAATGATAGTCTTGGAGCAAAATCGTCTACATTCATTCCTGCTTTTATTCCTGTTCTTACGTATTCAAGCCCATCGGCCAAGGTATATGCCATTTCAAGTACCGGTGTGGCACCTGCTTCCTGCATATGGTATCCTGAAATAGAAATTGAGTTAAATTTTGGAATGTTTTGCGAAGTATATTCAAAAATATCTGCGATAATCTTCATGGAAGGTGCCGGCGGATAGATATAAGTATTTCTTACCATGAACTCCTTGAGAATATCATTTTGAATAGTTCCTGAAAGCAGTTCCTGTTTTACTCCCTGCTCTTCTGCTGCTACGATATAGAAAGACAAAATAGGAAGCACCGCGCCATTCATGGTCATGGATACTGAAATCTGATCTAACGGGATTTCATTGAAAAGGATTTTCATGTCTTCCACAGAGTCGATGGCAACTCCTGCTTTTCCTACGTCTCCTACTACTCTTGAGTGATCAGAGTCATATCCTCTGTGCGTTGCCAAGTCAAATGCCACTGAAAGTCCTTTCTGACCTGCGGCAAGATTTCTTCTGTAAAAAGCGTTAGATTCCTCTGCAGTGGAAAATCCGGCATATTGACGAACCGTCCAAGGTTTCTGTACATACATCGTAGAATACGGTCCTCTCAGATAAGGAGCAATTCCTGGAGAAGTCTGCGTTAATGATTCATCTTTTACATCTTTTTTCTCATAGGATGATTTGAGTTCAAGGCCGTCTTTTTCAAAATTGTAAATCTCTCTTTCCTGAGGTAATACATTAAAATCCGGGTTTTTCACAGAAATTGTCTTTCGCATTCCAATTATTTTTGTCCCCGTAAAGTTAATTTTTTTGAACGAAACATGAAACTTCTGTTAACCTTCTGTTTTACTTCAATTTAGTAAAAGAAAAAGGCCGGACAAATGCCCGGCCTTTCTTATTGGTATATTGTCTGCTTATTTTTTGATAAGCTTCGTATTGTAAGTATTTTTGTCATCTTTTATCGTGATCACATACATACCTTTGATTAATGAAGCAACATTAATTCTTTGACCATCAATCTGACCTTCCTGAGCTAATCTTCCGTCAGCAGTATAGATTTTGTAATCTGCCTTACCTTTAAGATTTTTCACTTCTACGAAAGTATCTGCAGGGTTCGGATAAATTGAAATTTCAGTTGATTTAACGTCTTTCGTTTCATTTACCGCAAGTGTTTCTGTAATTTTTACAGAGAAATCTTTGAACGAACCTTGTGAAATAACACCACCTCCCTGTACCGGAACTGATGGGCTGCCACATGGTCCTGTAGCTGCATTAAAGAAAGTATTTGCCACTCTCATTCTTAGGAGTTTATCTCCTGCATATGCTGTAGCTGGTACAGTGAATACCATAGTTCCTGTATATTGTCCATTGGCTGGAGGAACAGTTGTTTTAGTACCTATTTTCTCTGAAGCTTCAAAAACTCCGTTTCTGTTAAAGTCAATCCAAACTTCCATTTTGTCGTTATAACCTGCTGTGTTACCAACATTGAAATAAGACAATGTATATTGTGTTCCTTTGGTTAAATTAACTTGTTTAGTTACATCTTCAGTAAAATCCTGATAAGTACTGAAAATAGTTTTATAGGTTAATTGAGAATATGCTAAGTTCGCTAAGTTTAATTGAGCTAAACCACTGTTAAAGCTAAAGCTTGCAAAGCTATTTCCACCTGTTGTCATTAAACAATAGTCTGAACCAGTTCTTAAGCCTTTTGTTTTGAATGCATAAGTAGAAGAGAATGTTCCAGGAACTGTATTCACTACTGCAGCCACCTGAACTTCATAGTTAGTCTCATCTTCAAGGGAGCTTAACGATACAAAATTAGTAGCGCTTGTAGTATTTGTCCAGTTAGTCTCTCCCAGTTTTCTATATTTAATAGCATATGTAGCTCCTGGTACACTATTCCATCCGATAGTAGCAGATGTTTTCAAAATCCCTGCAGCTATTGAACCTACCCCTGTTGGAGCATCTGTAGTTGAAGTAGGAGCAGCTCCAACTATAATCTTAGGAGATACAGCGTAGAATACATTTCCAATGGCAGAAATTCTCAATTTAACAGGACCTGTTAAACCTGAAGGCATTTGAGCTGTATAACTTCCTGTGTTAGGAGTAGAAGCTACAAGTTCTGTCCATGTTGATCCGTTAACAAGATCTGTGGTATATTCAATTTTTACATTAGCCGCATTATAAGGCGCAGCATTGGTATTAGCTACATCCCATGAAATTGTATTGGCTGCATTGTTATATAACGTAGTATTATCAATAAGACCACTAAATTTGAAAGGCCCGTCATTGGTAACAGTTACTGTAGTTTCAGCAGATACCAACATTGGTTTGGCAGCATTCTCATCTCTAACAGTTACTGCATATTTAAGTACTCTTGGAATATAAGAAACAGTTTCCCATTTCGTTTTATCAGTTAAAGCTCCTCCCATTACTACAGGAAGACTTGGAAAGTATCTTCTTCCACTTGCTGTACCAAAATAAGATCTTGTTAAAGCACCTTGAGCACTATACCCCCAACCGCTGTCTCCTGAGATTGAGTTGTAAGAATCAACACTATCATACTGTTCCCATGTATATTTAATAGGATCAGTATCTGTAGCTGAAGCATCAAGATAATATGCTGTTCCTTTTGGAATACTGTAAGCAGGAATAGCTGAAATTACCGGAGCAGTATTTGTTGTAATATTTTCTGATGTTCCACAGCCAGGCTTGCTGTCTAAGCTGTTAAGAATCTGATTAACGGAAGAATAATGGAAATAAGCATCAGTAAAATCCTGAACATTATCTCCTGTAATTCCGGCATATCCCATAATAGTAGTTCCTCCTCCAGGCTCGATATTTACTCCTGAACCTTCTGAAACATGTGAGAATGTATGGTTACCTCCCAGCTGATGTCCCATTTCATGAGCAACATAGTCAATATCAAAAGAATCCCCTACCGGGTTTGTATTCTGTGTAAATGCAGATCCTTTTGCCAATGAAGTAGATGTTGCAGGATCAACACATGTAGATCCGATAGATCCAGCGTTTCCGTTACCTCCGGAAGCATTGAAAACATGCCCCATATCGTAATTAGCATTTCCTACCGCGCTTGTTAAAGTTTGCTGAAGCTGTAGGTTTAAATTTCCTGTATAAGGATCGGTTGCAGGGTCAGTATAGATAATATTCTGAAGATCCTGAATAATAAGCTTGATGGCAAAATCTTTCTGGAAAATACCGTTTACACGGGTCATCGTAGCATTCATCTGGGTAACCGTATTGGTTATTCCTCCAGACGGATCAAATTTCTTTGTATACTCTCCTGTTGTTGAAAGTGCTAATCTATACGTTCTGTATTTTGTACTTGCCGGTCTGTTTGTAATTCCTACATTAGAAAGATTCTTTTTCCCGAAAGCTTCTAAAGACTTGATATCTTTTAAGCTTTTTTCTTCTGTAGAACATTCAAAGCCGTGGTCAGCATCTGTTCTTTTCGTTTTGTAAAAAACTCCATACACCTGCTTATCTGTAGTAATAGGCTCTATAAACTGGAATTTTCCGTCTTTTATAATCATTGACTGCATTTCAGTAGGTGCAGTACTGAATCTTACATATTTGCCTGGATCATCAACTCCTACTCCTATATAAGATCCCAATTGGTATCTGTCAGCCATAGATTTTTCCATAACAGGATCACTATATACCGCAAACTTTTCAATCTTTCCTTCTGCAGTAGGAAGAGATACAATAACAGCCTGAGCTCCTTTCCCTGTTTCTACAGCATCTTTTAGAATGTTTCTAAGCGACTGCAAATCAAACCTGTAAGAATACTGAACTTCTACTTCTTTTCTGATTTGTGACGTCCTTTGTGAGGCCGGTTCCCACCTCTGTGCATTAAAGCTGGACTGCCCAGCAGCCAATGCACAAACCAGTAAAATTCTTTTTTTCATAATTACTTAATTAATTTAGAATTAATAAACTTTAAATATCCGGCATAAAAATAAGAATTATAAACACAACCACATAAAAAAAACAGTCAATTTTAAATAAAATTGACTGTTTTTTTAAATATTATTCTTTTTTAGAGTTATTTCTTTATTCCCATCTCAAATAAAGCAAATGATATAAGATCTGCATTTTCACTGATGACCTGATCTGTTGATCTTCCGGCTCCGTGACCTGCGTTCTTTTCAATTCTCAAAAGAATAGGATTTTTACATGCCTGCTTTTCCTGAAGTTCTGCTCCAAATTTGAATGAGTGCGCCGGAACAACTCTGTCATCATGATCACTCGTGATGATCATTGTTGATGGATAGCAAGTTCCTGCTTTTACATTGTGTACTGGAGAATATGATTTAAGATATTCAAACATTTCCTTACTGTCTTCCGCAGTACCGTAGTCATAAGACCATCCAGCTCCGGCAGTAAATTTATTATATCTCAACATATCCAACACTCCTACTCCCGGGAATGCTACTTTGGCAAGATCCGGTCTCATCGTCATTGTTGCTCCTACCAGTAATCCTCCATTTGATCTTCCTGAAAGGGCCATGTATTCTTTTGAAGTATATCCTTTGCTTTGAAGATATTCCCCGGCAGCGATAAAGTCTTCAAAAACATTTTTCTTCTGTTGTTTTGTTCCTGCGTCGTGCCATTTTTTACCATATTCACCTCCTCCACGGATGTTTGGAACTGCATAAATACCACCATTTTCCATCCAGATCGCATTGACTACAGAGAACGAAGGCTGTAAGCTGATGTTGAAACCTCCGTAAGAATATAGGATCGTAGGGTTTTTACCGTTAAGTTTAGTTCCTTTCTTATAATTGATCATCATAGGAACTTTTGTCCCGTCTTTTGAAGTATAGAATACCTGTTCTGAAACATAATCATCCGGGTTAAACTTCACTTTAGGTTTTTGATACACTTCAGATTTCCCTGAGTCTACATTAAATTTATAAGTGGTTCCCGGTGTAATATAATTGCTGAAAGAAAAGTAAACATCTTTCTCTTTTTCTTTTCCTCCAAATCCTGAAATATTCCCTTTACCAGGCAGTGTAATCTCTCTAACCAGTTTTCCTGTTTTATCAAATTGTTTTACCTGATCTATGGCATCAATCATATAGGTTGCAAAGAAATATCCTCCACCTGAAGAAATTCCCAATACATTTTCAGTTTGTGGGATTACATCCTTCCATGTTGCCGGTGCCGGATTGCTTATCGTAGTTTTTACAAGACGCATATTCGGAGCATCCTTATCTGTGAAAATGAAAAGGTCATCACCTTGTGTATCTACAATACTGGCATTGATATCAAATCCGTTTACAATCTGTACAAAATCTCCTCCTTTCTGAAGGTCTTTGATATATAATTCATTACCATTCGTAGCGTTAGCAGCAGAGATGATCAGGTATCTCTGGTCTTCAGAAACTCCGGCTCCTAAATATCTTCTTGGTGTTTTATCTCCTCCGAAGATCAATTTATCTTCAGACTGTTTTGTACCTAATTTATGAAAGTATACTTTATGCTTGTCGGTCATACCGGAAAGCACTGTTCCTTCTTTCGGTTTATCGTAGCTTGAATAATAGAATCCTTCGTCTCCCTGCCATGAAATGCCACTGAATTTCACATCCAGTAAAGTCTCATCAATCTGTTTTTTGGTAACAGCATCAATGATAATGATCTTGTTCCAGTCACTTCCTCCTTCAGAAATAGAGTAAGCTGCAAGGTTTCCTTTTTTATTGAATGAAAGATTGGAAAGTGAAGTTGTTCCCTTTTCCGAGAATTTATTAGGATCTAAAAATACTTCTGTGGTATTGGTCTTGTTGTTTGTTCTGTACAAAACAGACTGCGCCTGCAAACCATCGTTTTTATAATAATAAGTATAATCTCCTTCTTTGAAAGGAGCTGAAATTTTTTCATAATTCCAGATTTCCTTTAGCTGATTTTTAATTTTATCCCTGAACGGAATTTTAGAAAGGTAATTCTGACTGTAAGCTACTTCTTCATCTACCCATTTTTTTGTAGGTTCAGAATCGTTTTCCAGATCTCTGAAAGGATCAGAAACAGCAGTTCCGAAATAGGTATCTGTCTGGCTTCCTTTTAACGCTTTAGGATAATTCATTTTCTGAGAATAAAAAGATGCTGAAAATAAAACTCCAGCTGTTAACAATATAGGTTTAAAATTCATATTGATCGGTTTTCTCAAAAATACGTAAAGTATATTAAACAAAAAAACAGACCTTATTTCCTTGTAATCTATATTAAAATAATGTTAAATTTCATCTTTTTTTAAATGTAATAAATATTGTTACATTTAAAATTCTATATTTGTTTTTTTTTATGAAATCAAATTTTTATTAACCAACCAAAAAAACACAATGATAAAAAAAGTTTTTGTAATTCTTATTACAAGTATTATTGCTCTATCATGCAATAATGAACAGGATAATACTAATACTCCTGAACAGGCAGAAATGAATGAAATTCAAAGGCTTTATAATGAAGCAAAGACCGTGGACAAAGAAATAACAATATGGGGAGGTGGAGATGCACCTGGCCGGTTAGATTGGATAAAAAATGAATGGGAGAAAGATTTTCCCGATATTAAAATAAATGTAAGAGTTGATCTTTCAAAATTTTTAGATGCAGAGGTTGACCAACAGCTTGCTAGCAATACATTAGTCCCAGATGTTGTACAATTACAGACTGTTCACGATTTCCATCGTTGGAAAAGTGAAGGTGTTCTTGAAAATTTCAAACCATTCGGGGGAGAGCAGATTCCCAATAATATAAAAGATCCAGATGGTGCATTTACCCCAGTCTATATGGTAACATTTGCCATGATCGCCAACAGATCACTTGTCGCGAATATACCTCAGTCCTATGCAGATTTATTAACTCCTCTATATAAAAACAATCTGATATTAACTTATCCTCATGACGATGATGCTGTCTTATATCTTTACAAGAAAATTGTAGATCAATATGGCTGGGAATATATTGATAAACTTATTCAGCAAAAACCTCAATGGATAAGAGGAACCGCAGCACCAACTGCTCAAGTAAGAAAAGGAAACAAGCTCGCCACTATGGGAACTGCAGGTATTTTTGATAAATCTTTAGACGGAGGAGCCCAGGTAGTACTTCCTGTGAAAGATCATTTTTTAACATGGGCACAAACGGGAGCCATCTTCAAAACCACGAAGCACAAAGCTGCCGCTAAGCTGTACATGACATGGATCCTTTCTAAAAAAATGCAGGGATTATGGGGAGAATGGTCAGTAAGAGATGATATGCCTGATAAAGCAGAGTACAAAAGTTACAAAACCTATCCAAATACTTCTCCAACTGAATTTATCAATTTTATGCTAGATAGAGATGCACTTAATAATTTTTCAAAGCAGATAGAAGCCAAAATAGGTCCTGTACAAGGAGGCTCTCCATTAACAGATCCTGCAATTCTCGAGCTTTTATAATTCTATTAAATAGATAACAAAAAAGTCCCGATAGATCGGGACTTTTTTTCTTTAAAAGAGCTTTCAGCTATTCATTGGCTCCGAAGCTTTCAAAATAGAAATCTGTAAGATTAGTAACAATCTCATCGGGGCTTCCGTTCCAATAGTATATTTTATCACCTTCTTTAAGTTCGTAAAGCGTAAAATTTTGGTCGGTTGTTACTGTTTTATCAGCATTCTTAAAATCCTGAACTGCCTGAATAAGGTACTTTTTAAGATCTTCAGCTTTTATTTTATTCAGATCACCTTTTGGTCCGGAGGTTAGTTTTGAGGGAACCAGGAAACTTACAGAGTAACTTATTTCTGCAATTTTTTGTCCTTCAACATATTCATTCGGAACAACTTTTACATTTTTAACAGTCAGTTTGCCAGTTTTAAAATTTCCAAACATTGCGGTGAAATATTCCTCCGCCTCTTTTTTACATGCAGCGGCTGTTGCTTTAGGGAAAGCAGACAGAAAATTCTCTACGCTGCCGTTCATCATTTCTTTTGAGGTTTCCTTAAAATCTACCTGGTAAGCATTCTGCCCTTCCACTGTGGGTTTTAAGTAATCATTCAGCTTATTCAATGACGCTTCGTCATTATTCACAAAAGTTCCGAAAAATAATTCAAAGGCTTCTTTAGGCTTCTTCACCTCAGTTTGCGCGATAAGTTGCTGTCCCATCATGGTAAGCAGCAGGAAAATAATTTTGTAGTTTTTCATAGTTGATATTTTTATGTTGAGTCATTTGCAAAAACAAAGCCCCTGAAGGATCAGAGGCTTTGTTTTTATTTATTTTAATTTTAATAATTTTCTTCTTCTCCCTTCATTTTCTCTGCATTTTCCGCCATGATTACGGCATCAATCATTTCAGAAATATCTCCGTTCATATAAGCGTCCAGATTGTACATAGACTTGTTGATTCTATGATCTGTAACTCTTCCCTGAGGGTAGTTGTATGTTTTAATTTTTGCAGAACGGTCACCGGTAGAAACCATAGATTTACGTTGTGCAGCAATATCTCCCTGTACTTTCTGCAATTCGATATCGTATAATTTTGTTCTTAGCATTTCCATAGCCAATTCACGGTTAGCTAACTGAGAACGAGCCTGTTGACAAACTACAACAAGTCCTGATGGTTTGTGGGTAAGCTGAACTTTCGTTTCAACCTTGTTTACGTTCTGACCTCCGGCACCTCCTGAACGGGAAGTCTGCATTTCAATATCAGCAGGATTCAGTTCAAAATCTACTTCTTCAGCTTCCGGAAGAACAGCAATGGTAATGGCAGAAGTGTGTACTCTTCCCTGAGATTCTGTTTCAGGTACACGCTGTACACGGTGAACCCCGGACTCGAATTTCATGATTCCGTAAACACCTTCTCCTTCCACTTTCATGATCAGTTCTTTGTACCCTTTAGCTGCTTCATTAGAATCTGTTACTTCATGTCTCCATCCTTTTGTTTTGAAATACATGGTATACATTCTGTAGATATCTTCTACGAAAATAGCCGCTTCGTCACCACCTGTTCCGGCACGTAATTCTACGATAACGTTTTTGTCATCGGCAGGATCTTTAGGAATCAATAATACTTTCAGCTCTTCTTCCAATCCCGGAAGTTTAGCCTGAGCTTCCAGCTTTTCTTCTTTAGCCAGATCTACCAGATCTCTGTCTGAACCATCTGCAATAATCTCTTCAGATTCTGCAATACTATCCAGCGCTCCTTTGTACTGATCGTAAACTCTTACAATTTTTCCCAAATCACTATATTCTTTGTTCAAAGAAGAATATCTTTTTTGGTCTGAAATGACATCAGGCTGTATAATAAGGTCTGCAACCTCATTATATCTTTGTTTTATAGCTTCTAATTTTGGAATTAATGATTTAGACATTGTAGAAATTTTGTGGGTGCAAAGATAAGGATTATTAATTCAAAATTAAAATTACTGATGATCATAAATTTTTGAGCATTAGGGATAAAGGGAGCAAAACTGTAAAAAGGTGGATTTACAAATTTACCTATCAGTCTTTCTGTGCAGTTAAGACTTGTTCTGATATTGTCTTGAAAGTCTCCTGTCAACCCAATATAAAATAATTCCTACCGCAATAATTCCCACTCCTATAAGGCTTTCTTTAGGATTATGAATAAATGTAAAATAGAGAATATAGATGCTGAACAATAGAAAAACAGCCGGAAAAATATGAAAAGCATTCGACTTAAAAATTTTCCTGTCTTTTTTCTTAAGGAAGAAAACAGTTGAAATCGCAAGGCTTGCAAAAAGCTGTAAAATAAAAGCCGTGTAAACAAAAATTTCTTTAAAGCTTCCCGTAAGAATAATAATAGCCGCAATTACTGCATGGGCAAAAATGGCTCTTACAGGAATTCCTCTTGTATTGCCCGCTGATAATGGCTTCCAAATGTAGGTATGTTTTGCAAAAGCCTGTGTCAATCTAGAACCTACCCATAAATATCCGCTAATTGTAGCAACCAGCTGCAGAGCAATAAAAACATTGACAATCTTTCCGAAAGCAGGACCTAGCATATTGACGGCCGCTTCTCCCATCACATCTTCTTTTCCCGCCAACTGACTTACAGGGGCATGTTTCAGCATAATATAATTTACCAGAATATAGCTTACCGTCACAAAAACAGTTCCAATGATCAAAGATTTGGGAAGGTTCTTCTGAACGTCTTTTATTTCTCCTGCAATATAAGAAGCTGAATTCCAGCCTGTGTAGGAATAGGTAACAAATACCAGTGAGGTAGCAAAAGCAGGAAGCATGATCTCATTCTGCCAGCTGTCACTGAAATTCAAACTGTTGCCAAACTGTGGAGATTCTGAAAGTCCAACACCAAGGATAATCAGAACAATAATAAAGGCTATTTTAATGAAGGTAAAAAAGTTATGAAACCTGCTGGATGTTTTTAAGTTGAATGATAATGACACCGCTACGAGAAAAATAGCGGCAATCGCAAAACCATTTCCAAAGGTATAATCAAATACGGAAAGGTATTTTGACATCGCCAGTGCTGCCAGTGCGACCGGAGAAGAAAATCCAATAATCAGAGAAACCCAGCTTATCAGATATCCGAACAATGGATGATATGTTTCTTTAAGGTAAATAAAATCGCCTCCGTTTCCTTTGAAATGTGAACCTAATTCGGCATAGCAAAAAGCCCCGAACAAAGCGAGAATTCCTCCGATAGCCCATAACAGGAAAATACTGTAGGTATTGGTAATATCAGATAACTGAAAACCGAGAGTAGTAAAAATCCCGGTTCCAATCATATTGGAAACTACGATGGCGGCGGCCGTTTTCCAGCCAATCTGATGTGAGGTAGTACTCATTTAATGATTAAAAGTTAAAATTAAGTCTTCCGAAGAAATAATTCCCCAGTGTTCCCATCTGAACCGGTGCATATTTGAATACTCCATAGTATGAATTTTCATAAATCTGGCGATCCGGAAAGACATCAAACAGATTATTGGCTCCTACCGTAAAGTTGATACTTTTGGTGATATCATACCCAACGCTGATGTCAGTCACTACTTTTGGGGAAAATTCCTGTACTCCTCCAAATGGATAACCATCTCTTATTACTTTACCAAAATAAGTATTTCTTACGAGAAAATTGAATTTCCCGATTCCATAATTTAATCCTAATGAAGCTTTGGTTTTTGGAGATAGTGTTTCAATGATATTGATCTGATCGGGACCAAAAAACTGATCCTGAGGCGTTTCTAGGTTTTCAGGAAAATGGAAATCTGTAATTTTTGTTTCTGTATAATTTCCAGCAAGATTCATATTTAATTTTCCATTCCCAAGAATCCAGTCATAGGAAACCACTACATCTACTCCTTTTGTTTCTGTATCAATAGCATTGGCGAAAAATCTTCCGCTTTCTACCTTAAACTGATCTAACCTTGAGTCTGTAATATTGCTGGTAATCACAATTCTGTCTTTCACTTTAATCCAGTATCCATCAATGGCGATCGTCAAGTTGTTTAAAGGTTTCAGCGTAAATCCAGCACTCGCGTTGATAGAAGTTTCCTGTTTGAGTTTATCAAATCCAAGAATTCTGGCAGCTTCGCTATCATTACTGAATATTCCTTTAGTAACAATCTTTGAGCCGGAAGTAGAAATATCTGCGTACGAATTATTGAAATACTGCTGCTGAAGTGAAGGCGCTCTGAATCCTGTCCCAACCGCAGCTCTTACTGCATAATTTTTTACAAATTCATATCGCACAGCAAGTTTTCCATTCAAGGTATTTCCGAAATCTGAATAATTTTCAAATCTGGCAGCGGCATCAATATTTAATTTTTTATCTAAATCATACGAAATATCTGCATATACAGCCGTTGAATGCCTGTCTTTTTTCAAAGCATTGTTTGGAGAAAATCCGATAAAAGATTGAGACCCTCCCGCACCAAGCACTGTTGATCCTTCCGTCGCAATGTTTCCATTGATGTCATATTGGGTGTAAGAAGCTTCATCCCCTGCTTTGATCTGGTATTGTTCAAATCTGAATTCACCCCCGAAAGCGATATTGAAGCGGTTTATATTTTTGGAAACATCAAGATTCACTGTATTCTGAAGGAAACTATGCGCTCCTGCATAAAACCGGGTTGGCGATTTTGCTCCCAGAGAAGCATTATTGGTGTTGCTTACGTTATAATTGAAGGTATTGCTGCCGAATGTATTGCTTAGGTCAAACAGCCAGTCATTGACATTATATTTTGCACCTACAGCATAGGAAATATCATATACCTGAGATCCAAGAGCGGCCTGAAAACCATTCGGATAAATGGATGAAACTACATTAGACTTCTCGCTCGGCAGTCTTCTGAAACCAAATCCTTTTCCTTCTTTAATACTGAAGCCTCCGAAAGAATATACTTTAAAATTATCGTTAAAAGGGTATTCTGAATTGAAAAACAATTGCCCTTGTCTGATCTGAGCATCTCCGATTTGAAAATTAAAATCATCACGGGTTAATCCTCTTTTTGCAATTTCTGCATCATCCGCAGCTCTGGCAGCTTTTACGGCTTCAGCATCACCAGCAAATTCATATGCGAAATTATCTCCGAAAATATCCAGATCGTGATTTTGAGTTCTTGTAGTTTTTCCTCTGTGGCTTAATTGCAGGGAAAGGTTGATATACCCGTCTTTTTTTCCTAATGAAGTTCCGTAATTGACTCCGGCCTGATAAGTATCCCCATCATTTCTCCCGGTTAATCCGTAAGTAAGACTTGCTGAGGCTCCTGCATTTTTTTTAAGAATAATATTGATTACTCCTGCAATGGCGTCAGACCCGTATTGTGCTGCTGCACCGTCTCTTAACACTTCTATCCTATCAATAGCAATGACAGGAATTGTGCTCAGATCTGTTCCTACAGAACCATTTCCCACTGTATTCTGATAGTTGACTAATGAAGTAGTATGTCTTCTTTTCCCATTCAGCAATACGAGAACCTGGTCAGGGCCCATTCCTCTTAAAGTTACAGGATCAATATGTTCTGTACCATCAGAAGCAGACTGCCTCACTGCATTAAATGATGGGATCACATAATTCAGAAGATCCTGAGCCGTCATTTGCGGAGAACTCCTTTGGATTTTGTCAATATTGATAACATCTACAGGAACGGGTGTTTCCAGTTTTGTTCTTTTGACATTACGGTTTCCAACGATGATAATATCTTCGATTTGTTTTCCTTTTTCCTCGTTTTCCTGAGCAGCCACCAAAATTGCCCCGAGCAATAATACCGCTGTACTTAATTTTTTCATTTTTGTTCTTGCCAATTAATAATAACAGTCTGACGGATATTTCCGCAGATATACAAGACTTCAAGAAATGGAATTCATATAAGAATATTGACTTCACTTATCTCCCCCTCAGGGTTGGAATTAGCACCTTTACACTTCTGGAATCGTGCAGGTTGCTAAGGTTTCTTTGGGCCAAATCCCTCCACCTTTCTTGATAAATCTACTGCAAAAGTAGACTAATTTTTTAAATATACAAAAAAGCAGATCTGCTGTACTGCAAATCTGCTTTCTTTTTTACTTAACAATCATCTTTTGAATGGCAGTTCCTGTTTCTGATTTCAGCTGAACCAGATAAGTTCCTGCAGGATAATTGATTTTTACTTCATAAGTTCCGTTTTCTTTATTCAGTTTGAATGAATCCAGTTTCTTACCGGTCATATCAAAAATCAAAATTTCTCCGTTTTTCGCTTTATTATAAACTAATTTTACAGATCCGTTTTGTATCGGATTATCAGCAATCTGAAGCGATAATTTATGTACAGCGTTTGGATCTGTTGTGGAAAGTGCTCCTGCATAATTTCCAAAGATTCTGAATTCTCCCGGTTGCAAAGTTATCGGAGTCGTGGTAGAAGCTACATTCAGGGTACTGTCATCCATCAGATTCTGCCATTGCCCTGTGTAAGGAAAGTATGGAACAACATTTTTTGCAGAGGTATCATAATTGGCCAATACCACTACATTTTTTATTCCGGTTGTTATAGCCGGATCATACAGATAAATTCTCGTTATCAATCCATTTGGATCATTAGTCAGGTTATTGGATTCTATACTGTACGTTTTAGTTTTAAAAATCTGATGGCTATTTCTGATCGTGATTATTTTCGCCCATGTATCATACACAGCTTTTCTGTTGACGTTAGTATCATAGTTTAAAGTGAATGCAACTGGTTTTTCATCGGTTCTGCACCCGTTATTGATGCTACCGTCAGCACATCTGTTGATACTGAATTCATATCCCAATTCGCCAAACTGCCAGATCATTTTCGGACCTGGAATGGTAAAGAAAGTTGCTCCGAAAGTTTTCATCCTTTCAAGAGCTGTATTCAGATTTTTAACATCGTAACTTCCATTAACAGCTCCGTAAGCAAGGTTTTTAAACATCAGCCTTTCTTCATCATGACTTTCTCCATACCCTACAGCGCGCATATTGGTAAAACCATGAAGACTATGATTCATTCTGTCATAATTACTGTTGTCTTTATATCCCATGGTATTCTGGTTATATGGATCAGTTTGTTTATTCCAAAGCATCACTCCTTTTCCTTCTGCTACTCTGTAGTTTGCCCATTGCTGCTCTTCTGCATCCGTTCCAAGATGTTCAAAGATCATATATGAATTGGGATCAATGGCCCATTGGCTGTCTGCATAATATTTCATAATATCAACCCTGTCCTGCTGATAAGCATTGGTGCAGGCTTCATCATTTTCAGAGCAGCTTTGGGTAAATCCTTTGGTTAAATCCCAGCGGAATCCGTCAATATGATATTCTGTAAGCCATTGCTGAAGACATCTTTCAACGTAATATTGAGTTGAAAGGCTTGTATGATTAAAATCGTTAAATACATTGTATGAATGTTTCGGAACCTGATTGAAATAAGGGTTGTTTGCTGCCACATTTCCATAACCATCACCATCCGGATCTATATTCCAGAGCCTTACCAGAGGTGAACGTCCTGTTGCGTGGTTAAATGCAACATCCAGAATTACTGCAATTCCATTCTGGTGGCACAGGTCTACAAATTCTTTGAATTTTTCAGGAGTTCCATAGGCTTTATCCAGTGCATAATGGAAAGAGGTGTTGTAACCCCATGAAAGATTTCCGTCAAATTCCATAATGGGAAGTAATTCTATTGCATTGATCTTTAGATTTTTTAAATAAGAAATTTTATTGATCAACGACTGCCAGTTCTTTTCCTGTGTAAAATCTCTCAATAATAATTCATAGACCACCAGATCTTCTTTCGCTGGTCTCTGAAAATTGGTTGTCTGCCAGTTATAAGCGTTCTGACCTGTTTTAAATGTTGAAACCTCAAAACCTTGTCCGGCAGGGAACACTGGTAAATTCGGATAAGTTGAAGCTGAAATCCACGGATCATCATAAGACGATAAGATCTGTGGTGAATAAGGGTCTGCTACTTTTCTCAGATCATTTGTTCTGTACTGGAAAGTATAGAGCTGCTGAGGAGTTATTCCATTGAGTTCTATCCAGTACAGATCAGGATTTGTAGTATCTTTTTTCATTAAATACGTGTCATTCACCGTCCAGCTATTAAAACTTCCGATGACATGTACAAAACTTTTACCTGGTGCATATATCGCCAGTCCTACCTTGGTCTGATCTGTAGGGTGATAATTAATTCCTTGTTTAATCCAGTTTGGAACGGCTTCTGAAACAACATTTCTTGGAACCTGTAAAATGAATGTCGCAGCTTTAGAATTGGTTCCCTGGGTCGCCACAAGTTCCATACTCGCATCCTGAGTGACGGTATAACTATAAGAATAGGCCTGTGAAGGAGTTGTCGTTGAGTTAACAACAGTTCCGTTTGCTTTTAGCTGAAACGTTGCGTTGGTATTTGTCGCAGCTGTAATATTGATAGCGTTTCCTACCGGTACTGAAGTCAGGCTATTGGCCAGCGGATTGGTAAGATTTAAGCTTAAAGTACCCACATTCACAAATATGTCCGGAGAAGTCTGATGGGATCCTGTTTTATCTTTCAATAAAAAACCAAATCTTCCGATTCCTGTTCTTCCATAAAAAGAAGTGGGTGTGAAAGTAAGTGAATAACTATCGGTTACTGCATTATAATTCAGCTTATTCAGATCATTGGAATTGTTCCAGCTGCCATTGGTAGGGCAATCCTGGCTGTTCTGATAATTGGTATCAAAAGACCATGTCCAGATATAAATAGCATTGTTAGTCACACCCCATGCGGACTCATCAATCTGATCTCCTGGAACAGTAAGGGTAACAGCATCTGTCTCGTTGAATGGATTTGGGCTGATGGAATAATTGATCTGTCCAAAAACAGCCATTGCAATCAACAGAAAAACAACGGAATAAAGCTTTTTCATTTCTTATTTTTTATCGAATATAGTATAAATTTTTCTTCATAACGATTATTCTTGTCCACTCATCATCAAATATTTCAATTTTCCGGGAAAAAATAAAATAAAAAAAGGCTCATGAAAATTTCATGAGCCTCCCAATAAAAGTAATTGTAATGAACTATTTTTTGGACGAAAATCTTTCTTATTGCAATTCTGTTAGTCTTTTATAATCTTTTTAGAAACGGATTGTCCGTTCTTTAATTTTAATTCCACTATATATAGTCCTGAAGGAAGTTCAGTCATATTGATCTGATTATCTGAGAACTGTATATTCATTTTTTGTCCTACTGCATTGACAACGTTTACTTTATCAATCGCGGAGTCTGATTTAACAGAAAGAATTCCTTTTGTCGGATTAGGATACATTCCTGTTACTGCATTATTTAGCCTGATATCTGAAGTACCTAAAGAAGATGAAGGTTTAATACATCTTACTGAAGACCCCTGCCCTCTCATAGCCCCAGCCGATGGATTGGCAATAGTTGATCCGATATACAGATATTTCGCTCCTAAACTTGATGTATCTGAACTCCAGAAATATCCTCTCTGGCCTACGAAAGTAAAGTTACCATCACTGGAGCTTCTGTATCCACCTGCCGGTAATTTAAGATTGCTGCTATAAGCTGTTGCCGGGTTACCAATACTTTCAGCACCTATTAAAATAGTCCAATCTGCCTGGGAAGGCATTTTCCAGTCTGCTCCAATAGCTTTACAAGGATCTACCCCACTAGATGCATTAGCCTGCGAAGCTGTTATTCCATTCCATGTATCTGAACTTGCAAAACCTGCCCACCATGCCGGAGATCCTACAATATATACACCTCCTGCGGCAGCAATTCCTTCCGGTGTATTAAGTGAAGGCGCTTGTGCTGTCTGTGAATTTCTAAGCTGGTGTCCGTCATCCCATCTCCCCCACTGGAAAAGATCTCCATATGAATTCGCATCTGCTATTGATGATGCAACTTGTGTACTTCCGAGATTCTGCTGAAGCCAGATTTTTCCGTCAGCACCTCTTACCGTGGAATAAGCAACCTGCTGACCACGATACATAAAACTTACACACCCCACATCTCCTACATTGGTTCCGGGGTCTGTATTGCTGCATGTCTGAGGATTTAACGTCAAAGAAATTCTTTTCACTTTTGTAGTATTTTCAGAATAAGCAAGGACAAGATAATTATGTGCTTTATCTATAGCAAGATCGTTGTATTTAGCTTCACCATCCGAAACAAAGTCACCTCCAAAAGCAACCCAGTTTTGTGAATCATCTAATTTATAAACTGTATTTCTCAGGAAATTGTCATTTTCAAAACGGCTGGCAACGACATACGGTTTCCCGGATTCCGTCACTGCCAAAGCAATGTGCTGAACTTTCCCGTCTGAAAAATTAGCATTTCCAACCTGAACCCAAGCGTTTCCGTCAAACTTTTTTACATTCAATTTTCTGCCGCCTCCTGAATTTGAAACATAGGCTACATAAATTGTATTAGAGCCATCCAAAGCGATATCGGCATTGTATTGTTCTCCTGAAGAAGAAGCATCTGCTGCTGCACCTCCTACCAGAGTCCAGTTTTGTAAAGGACCTGCGCCAGTACTGTTCTGATATACTTTTAAACCTCCGGAAACATTACATGTATATACCATATCATTGGTGCCAATCACCATTTCTGCAAATTCTGCACCTCCTGAAAACCCGACATTTCCTACCTGCTCCCATGAGCCTGCAACATATCTTTTCACAGTTCCTGATCCATAAGACCCATACGTAAAGAGAATATTATCAGAAGATACTGCAGAAGCCTGATAATTAACCGTATTATCTGTTACATTGGGAAGCTGAGACCATAAGGATCCGGTAAACAGACGAACTTCCATTCCTGAGCCTGGATAGCCAAGCTGATTGGTATAATAAAGACTGTTTCCATTAGTGCTTATAGACAGTGAATTGTAAGTTGCGGTTCCTGTTGTAACTCCCGCACTTCCTCCTAAATATGACCATGAATTTCCGTTAAATTTCTGAACAGAACCTCTGGCTACGGAAACATCATAATATGACAGATAATAATTTCCTGAGTTGTCAATAACTAAATTATTAAAACTACTTCCTCCTGCAGATACATCCTGAATGCCTCCAACATTTTCCCATTGCTGAGCATACAAGCAGCTTCCCGCAATAGTCAGCAACGATAATCCCGTTCTGATTTTCTGTATTGCAAAATGTAAATCTCTAAACATATAAAATATTATTTTTAATTATTCTAAATTTAATTTAATTTTGCGCAAAAGTACCTCACATAATTAACCCCGAGTTATCATTTCCGAACTTTTGGTTATCCTGTAAAGGTCTTTTACCTTAAGTAGTTGTACCATGGCTGTAAAAATGTGTTGTATGAGGAAATTATCTAAAAGTGGACTTTTGTTCAGATCCGAAGACATCAAAATTATCATGCAGGAAGACCTGTGCCCTGATCAAACTTTCAGATCTCATATGCTGGAAGGGAAGGCAAGCTTTAATCTTCTTTTTCTGTTGAGTGATGAAATCAATTTGGAAGCTCATGACTGCGGAACCCAATTTTCTTTTAAGAAAAATCAGTACATCCTTCATTATTCACCCCAAGAAAGTGTTGCCGAACTATGGACAGAAAACCAGGAAATTCTGAAATATCTTCAGATTCAGCTCAATTATCAATATGTTTTCAACCTCATCAATCCGGAACTTAATGGTGAGAATGCAGAAATTCTGGAAAACATGACCCACAATAATTTCATATTCCTTCATAAAGAAACACCACCTGACATGACCGTCGAAATGCATATGATCGTAAAGGAAATTCTGGGGTATACTAAAAAAGGAATTATGCAGAAGTTATTTATAGAAGCCAAGATCATCAAACTTCTTATATTAATTTTTGAGCAGTTCAATGAGAAAAATATCCTGGAATCCACTCCCAAAACTCCTGAAATGATCAGAAAATTCATTGATGAAAATTACCACAGGAGTATAAAAGCGGAAGAGATTGGAAAGTATATGGGTATGAATCAGAGTGTTATCAGAAAGGAATTCAAAGCTCAGTATCATACAACGATTGCTCATTATATATCGGAACTCAGAATGCTGAAAGCAAAGAAACTGATTACTGACAAGGAAATTATGATCAAAGAGATCGCTATTGAGTGCGGTTATGAATATCTTCAGAACTTTACACGGGCTTTTAAAAAGAAATTTGGCGTGTCTCCGGAAAGTCTCAGGAATAATAAATAAAAAAACCGCCTAACGAATTAAGCGGTTTTGTATATGTTGTTTTGCTTTGATATTACTTTTTCAGAATTCAGGTGAAAAAGCAATGACAATCAATTAATGATGATGTCCGTGATCGTGAAGGAAAGGTCCGTTTCCTTTAGGCTCGCTGTAGATAACCTCTACACCTTCCTGCTCAGTAATAAGCTTTCTTCTGATATCTTCAGGATCGAAAGGCTTTACTTTTCCGAAATACTCTTTCAAACCTTCAGTTAGCCACATTGGGATTACTAATCCGAAGAACATAAAAATACACCAGAATCCTACTAGGAACATAGTAATGAAGAATACAGTCCAAAGGAACTGGTAAAACGGCCAAAATGCTGATAATATCGTTATCATTCTCTTAAAGATTTTAGGCAAAAATAAAGCTTTTTTCTTTTTTACACAAAAGATCAGTGCTCTATTTTATTATTTATTTTCATTTTAAACTAATTAGTGAGCAAGATTTGCGAAGAAATCGTTGCCTTTATCATCGGAAATAATGAATGCAGGGAAGTCTTTTACTTCGATTTTTCTTACCGCTTCCATTCCTAGTTCCGGGAAGTCTACTACATCTACAGACACAATATTGTCTTTGGCAAGAATAGCAGCCGGTCCTCCGATAGATCCAAGGTAGAAACCTCCGTATTTATGACAAGCATTGGTAACATCTTTACTTCTGTTTCCTTTTGCCAGCATGATCATACTTCCACCGTGGCTTTGAAATTCATCCACATAAACGTCCATTCTCCCTGCTGTAGTAGGCCCGAAACTTCCTGAAGCCATTCCTTCCGGAGTTTTTGCAGGTCCCGCATAGTAGATTGGGTGGTTTTTGAAATATTCCGGCATTGGTTTCCCGCTGTCAATAATTTCTTTGATTTTTGCATGGGCGATATCTCTTGCTACGATTAATGTTCCGTTCAGTTTTAATCTTGTTTTGATCGGGTATTTAGAAAGCTCAGCAAGAATTTCCGGCATTGGTTTATTCAGGTTAACTTCAACTGCTTCTTCCAGGTGTGGAGGAGTATCAGGTAAGAATCTTTTTGGGTCTTGTTCCAATTGCTCAAGGAAGATCCCTTCTTTTGTAATTTTTCCTTTGATATTTCTGTCCGCAGAACAGGAAACCCCCATTCCTACAGGACAAGATGCAGCGTGTCTTGGAAGTCTGATTACTCTTACATCATGAGTAAGGTATTTTCCTCCAAACTGAGCTCCGATAGCACTTTCCTGGCAGATTTTCTGCACTTTAGCTTCCCATTCAAGATCTCTGAATGCCTGTCCGGCCTCATTTCCTTCTGTAGGAAGATGGTCGTAATATTTTGCTGAAGCTTTTTTCACTGCTGCAAGGTTAGCTTCTGCTGAAGTTCCTCCAATTACCAATGCTAAGTGATAAGGCGGGCATGCAGCTGTTCCAAGGTCTGAAATTCTTTCTTTAACGAACTCTTCAAGAGATTTTTCGTTCAATAAAGATTTCGTCTTTTGGTATAAGAATGTTTTATTGGCTGAACCTCCTCCTTTTGTTAAGAATAAAAACTCATAATAATCTCCTTTTTTAGCATAAATATCAATCTGTGCAGGAAGGTTAGATCCTGAATTCTTCTCATCAAACATGGTCAAAGGAACTACCTGAGAATATCTTAAGTTTCTTTTCTGATAGGTATTGAAAATTCCTTTGCTCAGGTATTCTCCATCCTCTACTCCTGTGTATACATTTTCTCCTTTCTTTCCCATTACGATAGCTGTTCCCGTATCCTGGCATGAAGGAAGAGCTCCCTCAACGGCTACTGCAGCGTTTTGTAAAAGGTTATAAGCAACGAATCTGTCATTATCTGTAGCTTCAGGATCATCAATGATTCTTCTAAGGCTTTCCAGGTGTGAAGAACGAAGCATGAAAGAAACATCTGCCATAGCTTCTTCAGCTAATAATTCCAGTCCTTTCGGATCAATTGTTAAAATTTCTCTGTCACCCAGTTTTTCAACCTTTACATAATCTGATGTAAGCTTCTTATACACCGTATCATCTTTCTGAATTGGATACGGATCCTGATATCTAAAGTCCATTCAATTTTTGTTTGTGCAAAAATACGCCTCCTTTAAAAAAATATGAGTAAAATCAGTCATTTAAATTGATATTTATAATGATTATAAATTGGCGGTTTCTGAGTTTATAAGTACCTTTATAGAAGCTAAATAAATAAGGCCAAAGCATTATTTTTTCATCAAAGTTGAATAATGTTTAAAATTTTTATGGCTTTAGAATCAACAGATCATACAAATTTCAACCACTATGAATTACAGAATAGAAAAAGACACCATGGGAGAAGTGCAGGTACCTGCAGATAAACTTTGGGGTGCACAGACGGAACGTTCCAGAAACAATTTTAAAATAGGACCTGAGGGTTCAATGCCACATGAGATTATTGAAGCTTTTTCTTATTTGAAAAAGGCTGCAGCATATACCAATACTGATCTGGGAGTACTTCCTGCTGAAAAAAGAGATATGATCGCCAAGGTATGTGATGAAATTCTGGATGGAAAACTTAACGACCAGTTTCCTTTGGTGATCTGGCAGACGGGCTCCGGAACACAGTCGAACATGAATGTCAATGAAGTAATTTCCAACAGAGCTCACGTCAATAACGGCGGAACTTTAGGTGAAAAATCTGAAATTCACCCGAATGATGATGTCAACAAATCCCAGTCATCCAATGATACCTATCCTACTGCCATGCACATTGCGGCTTACACAAAAGTAGTGGAAGTAACGATTCCGGCAGTGGAAAAATTAAAAAATACGCTGGCTGAAAAGTCAAAGGCCTTCAAAGATGTTGTAAAAATCGGGAGAACCCATTTAATGGATGCAACACCGCTTACTCTGGGACAGGAATTTTCCGGATATGTGGCACAACTGGAATTCGGATTGAGAGCTTTAAAAAATACATTACCTCACCTTTCCGAGCTTGCCTTAGGCGGAACAGCTGTAGGAACAGGATTGAACACTCCTAACGGTTATGATGTAAAAGTTGCTGAATATATTGCCCAGTTTACGAAACACCCCTTCATTACTGCTGAAAACAAGTTTGAAGCGCTTGCAGCTCACGATGCGATTGTAGAATCTCACGGAGCATTAAAGCAACTGGCTGTTTCTTTATATAAAATTGCTCAGGATGTGAGACTACTGGCATCAGGACCACGTTCCGGCATCGGGGAAATTCATATTCCTGAAAATGAACCTGGATCTTCTATCATGCCTGGAAAGGTAAACCCTACTCAAAATGAAGCTATGACTATGGTTTGTGCACAGGTTTTAGGAAACGACACTACGATTTCGTTTGCAGGAACTCAGGGAAATTATGAACTGAATGTTTTCAAACCGGTAATGGCTTACAATTTCCTGCAGTCTGCCCAATTGATCGCCGATGCATGTATTTCCTTCAATGATCACTGTGCAGTAGGCATAGAACCGAATCATGAGAGAATTAAAGAGCTCGTAGACAAATCTTTAATGCTTGTTACGGCTTTAAATACTCATATCGGATATGAAAATGCCGCTAAAATTGCTAAAACTGCCCATAAAAATGGAACAACCCTAAAAGAAGAAGCCATCAATCTTGGTCTGTTAACTGCTGAGCAGTTTGACGAATGGGTAAAACCAGAAGATATGGTAGGAAGTTTAAAATAATGATTCTATAACTGATACAATGCAAAAACTCCGGGAGCCTTCCCCGGAGTTTTTCGTTTTGCAATCAAAATATATTTAATCTAATCCGATGGCTAATCCGAATATGAGTGCTTTATCATCTTTGAAATAACTGTCTTTGAAGAAATTGCTGAAATCCTTCTTCACAAAGACACTGAAACTGTTGTATGAAAAAGTAACCTGTGCTCCATACACAAAAGGATTCACCTGATAATTTCCGCGGTCTCTGGTTTCGCCATCAATTCCTTTTACAATATTGTTGGTGGACATTTTTACACCTCCATATACATTGGCTCCAATTTTAAATCCTGTGTAATAACTTCTGTACTGGATATCCATTCCGGCATTTTTAAGCTTGGAAAAATTATACTGCACCCCAAGAGGAACCATTATATATCCTGTTCTCAACTTGCTTTTCTCAAGATTTTCGCTGTATTGGGCCAGAGCAACTCCCTGATTAGCATTTCTTATAAACATCATATTGTTATCCGCTCTTACCGTTCTCCATGAGAATCCTAATCCTGAAGTAATGGCCCATGGACTTGTTCTGCTAAGCTGGTAGTTCAGCTTAAGGCCAAATTCAAGGTTATTGGCATATCCTATGTTTTTATCCAGCAGATTATCGGGAGCACTGTTTGTCAGCGTCATAATTCCGTATGAGAAATATCCTGTAAAGCTTCTGCTGGGACGGAATTTTTTCAATAATTTTTCTTTAAGCTCTTCTTTGGAAGTAACATCTGTATTCAAAAGAGAATATCTTACCTGCTTCTGAATAACATCATCCAGATCAAATCCAAGTTCTTCAATTCTTTTATCCATTTTCTCAGAATAGCGGTCTGCAATCTGAGCTTTTTCTCTGTCGAAATCCGCTTTATCAAGATTTCTTGCCTGCAAAACTACCAGTTCTTCTTCCATCAGCTTTTTTTCTTCCTGGATGATAGTATTGATCTTGGTAGCATATTCTTCTACTTTCTCTTTTACAATCGGGCTTACTTCGGTGTCTTTTTTAGAAGACAGGTTAATATTCAGCCCCTTATTCTGCGCATGGAATGATGCTGAAATAGAGCATAGCAGTCCCATTACGATTAATTTCTTGATCATATTATTAATTTTTAATTTTTTACGGACAAATTATCTGGCATTCAAATCAATAGTGGTAGCAACATTACTTCCATCCTTTGTTTTTTCAATCACATCTTTATGTTCTACTGAAAAAAGGAGCGTAGAAGGATCTACATATTTTTTCTTTTTAACCGGAGTTTTTAAAGAATCGGCTTTTGCCATCAATTTAGGATTAGAAATCTGAGGAATCTCTATTTTTTTTACTGCGGTTTCCCTTGGAATAAGTTTATTTTGACCTATTGCTACCGCAGAAATAATTTCTTCTTTATCCTGAGAAGGTATTTTCTTGACTTCCTCTTTATCATTATCCTGAGCAGCCAGAGGTATATTATCTTGCGCGTTATCTTTTATGATTTGACCGGCTTTATTTTCTTCTGTTTTCTTTACTATTTCAGGTTGAATTTCTGAAGGCTGGTTGAGAAAAAACAAAACAGTTCCTAAACTCAATGTTAAGACCAGACAGGCAGCCACTAAAACCCAGTTCATCTGTGATTTGGGACGGCTGTTGCTATTATTTTGAAACTCAATTTCAGACCACAAATCGCGTGAAGGAGCAATTTCTCTTTCCTCAATCTGCTTTTTGATCTGATATTCAATATTATCTTTAGACGTTTTCATTTTTCACTTTTTTTTGTTGTTGAAAGTAGATCTTTCTTAATTTTTCTTTTGCTCTGAACAGCTGAGTTTTGCTGACAGTGATTGAAATCTGTAAAGTATCAGCAATTTCCTGGTGAGAATATCCTTCCAGCACGTACAGGTTAAAAACCATTCTGTAGGCATCGGGAAGCTGATCCAAAAGGTCTTGCGCATTAAAGTCACAATCAATCTCCGGTTCATGGATATCTTCATGAAAAGATTGGTTGATCTCATCCAGATAGAATACTGTTTTATGGCTTTTGATAAAATTCAGGCATTCATTCACGACAATTCTTCTTGCCCAGCTATCCAGGTTCGACTCTCCTCTGAAGCTTTCTATGTGCTTAAAAATTTTACAGAATGCTTTTATGAGACAATCTTCCGCCTGATACAAATCGCTTACATAGCTTTTGCTTACACTCAGAAATCTCTTTACATTCTGTTCATAGAAAATCTTCTGTGCAGCCGGATCCTGTTTTTTCAGGAGGCTCAACAAATCATTCTTTTTATTTCCGAACAAAAGTTTCATGCTTATGCTGTTTCTATACTAAAGACAATCAAAACAAAAAAAGGTTACAATGTTTTTGAAAAAAATTTATTTGTACTACTCAACAAATAAAAAAGCCGCCTCAGAGTGAGACAGCCTTTTCAGTTTTATCCTGAGAATTCATCAAGCATATTTCTGGTGGGAACAAAGAAAAGCGTTCCCGTAACTGCTGTGCTGAAATCTAAAATTCTGTCATAATTTCCCGGTGGATCACCTATAAACATATTGGTCAACATCTTTTTTGTTGTCGAAAATGTACTTGAATAGGCAATAAAATAAGTTCCAAACTCATTTGTGGAAGGATTTCCGAATGGCATATTATCTCTTACAATTTTCAATTCTTCCCCATTCTCCCCTTCGATATTGGCTAAGGCAATGTGTGAGTTGGAAGGTTTTACATCATCAGACATTTCAATATCATTTTCTTTTGATCTTCCGATTACTTTTTCCTGATGTTCTGTTGACAATCCTTTCCAGGCATCCATATTATGAAGATATTTCTGAACAAAAAGATAGCTTCCTCCTTTGTACTGAAGGTCTTCATCTCCAATTTTTGCAAAATAATCGCGGTCGTCTCCATGTGGATTTTCAGTTCCGTCCACAAAACCAAGAATGGAACGTGCATCCCAATATTTAAACCCATGAATTTCCAGAATACTTTCGGCCACTGAACTCAATAGTTTTGATATTTCAACAGCCATATCGAAAATCAGGCTTTTGTTATCCGCCCTCAGGTGAAAATGAAGATCTCCGGGAGTGGAAACAGCCGTGTGTTTTATTCCTTTTATTTCTTCAAAATTGATTAGCTCCTTTGGCAGTGGTGTCGGAAGTTCAAGTTTTCTCCATGCATCAGCACCAATTCCCATTACGCAGCTTGCTCTGCTGTCCGGAAAACGGTTGAAAACTGAGTTATTAAGATTTAAGACCAAAGCACACAATTCCTGAAAAATGTCTTTCAGTTGTGGGCTGTCATTAAGTTTCCAGACCATGAAAATAGTGTTGCTGTTTGGATAGTCTGTAACATTCTGAGATTCTATCGTATTCATACCTCTTTTTTTGTGGTATTAAATATCCGAAACAGAAACCTGATCTGCAAAATATTGTTCCAGATCTTTCAATGTTTCCGGATTGGTCTGAATATCTTTTACCAGAAGGCCTTTGTTCACTACCACAATTCTGTTGCAGACTTCCGTTGTATGGGAAAGATCATGACTGGATATCAGAAAAGTAACACCATCCTGTTTTGATAATTCTTTGATCAGATTTTTCAGTTTGATTTGTGTGGATGGATCGAGGTTGGCAAAAGGCTCATCCAGGATAATAATCTCAGGATTTCCAATAATTGCCCCTACAATTCCTACTTTTTTCTGATTTCCTTTTGAAAGGTCACGGACATATTTCCCTGATTTAAGGATTTCTCCATTGAAAAAATCATGAAAAGGCTTCAGGAATTCATCTACAGATGCTTTGTTCTGCCCTCTCAACTCTCCAATGAAGTAAAAATATTCCTCAGGAGTAAGATAGCCAATGAGAAACGTATCGTCTACAAAGGCTGAAACTTTATTTTTCCATGCTTCAGATTCAGCGACTTTAATTCCGTCAATGCTTACAGATCCTGTAGTAGCCTGAATCAGATCGAGCATCAGGCTGAAAAGGGTAGTTTTCCCGGCTCCGTTATTTCCCACGAGGCCAAATGTTTCCCCGTTTGGAATGTCAAGATGTTCAATATTAAGAACCGTTGCTGTCCCGTATGTTTTAGATAAATTTTGTATGTTGATCATGGCTTAACTTATATTTTTAAATGCATCCAGTGTGCTGTATTTTTCTTTTTTGTAAAGTTTTACGATAATATCGAAGATTTTCTCTCTCAGGAAAAATCCTACAATTCCGATAATTGCAATGCTTATTACTCCTCCTGTAATTCCCCACAAATATTTTGTTAAGGCAAATACTCCCATGGGAAGAAGCATTTTAGGAATCAGCAGAAGCATCGCGATCATATTGAAGCTCCCTTTCTGTCCCAATCTTTTTTCTTTTGTATTAAGATCAATCTGAGTTTTATTGAAAGCTCCCGACCACAAGGTAAATTGAGAATTTACGCCAATATTATATAATCCTGCGGCAAAAAATGTAACGTAGACTTCCCATCCGAAATAGGCATAGCAAAGCGCTATAATGATAGAAATTCCTGTTACAATATTCATCAGCCACCATTTTGCTTTTAAATATTCTTTATAGGGAACATTCAGGGTCATCATCAACGGATAATATGAGCTGTCAAAAGCGGGAACTCTCTGCCCAAACAGAAACTGAAATCCTCCTGTCACAAAAAGTCCCATCACCATCATCATTGCCGGTGTTTTGTACATTGAAGAAGTAAACATCAGCAATCCGTAGAACAGAAACATAAAGCTGCCCAATAAAATTCCTTTGGGTACTTTATTACGTCTTAGCATTTTAATGTCATTATTGATAAATGTTCCAATAACTCCATATTTATTCAGGAAAGCAATATTCTCTGTTTTCCCGATTGTTTTTTTGGCTTCAAGACCTTGGTCCAGGTAAAATTCATTACGCAGGTAACGGAAACAAATCCACCACAGCACTGCGAACAAAGCAACAGGTATCAGTGCAAAGTAAGGTTTTTCATAGAAACTGAAGAAAACAGATTCAGAATAAGACAGGACCGGAATTATTTTATAGTATCCCAACATTCCTATACCCAAAAGGAATACTCCTATAATCACCGCCAACGTTTCTTTACCGTTGAAGAAAATATTGAGAAAATTATTCAGGTAGAGTAACGAAATCACCCCTATCAGCCACACCAATACTCCTAAGATATTATATCCGTTGAATAAAGCAATCAATGAAAATGTGATAAAGAATAAAGAACTCAGCCAGCTGAATGCTGAAAGAAAAGTTTTGGCCAGCATATAATTGACCAATGTATTCTTCCGAATATTCATCGTGAGGAATGGCTTGATATTCTGTGTAGGAATTTCCTGCCAGAGATATTTGAGAACAAGATCAATAATCCATGCAACAATCATAAATTTTGAAACCACCTTTACAGGATTCTGATGCATTTCCTCCTGCACGTAGAAAAAAGCAATAAAAGCCCCACCTACAAGACAGCCCACGAAATAAAGTATTCCAATAAAGCGGAGGATTTTCATGGTCAGATTGATCCCTAAAGATGTACCACGGAAAAAGCTTTTTATTTCAAGCTTAAGGAACTTTAGAAACATATGTTAGTTTTTTTACATTAGTAAATATAATGTAAAATATGTTACAAGTTTTTAAAGAAAAATAGATTTATGTAGTTATCCAATAAGCTCTTTGGCCTGTGCCAGAGCAGCTTCCGTAATTTTACTTCCGGAAAGTAACTGGGCAATTTCGTTCAGCTTTTCTTCGTTGCTCAAAGGAATTATAGTAGATTGTGTTCTGCCGGAAATATCCTGCTTTACCACTTTATAGTTATCGTTTCCTTTTGCAGCAACCTGCGCCAGGTGTGAAATAACGATCAGCTGCATGTCTTCAGACATCTCTCTCATAAGGTTTCCGATCTCTTCGGCAACTTTTCCTGAAACTCCGGTGTCAATTTCGTCCAGAATAAGGGTTGGAAGCTCATCGCTTTCAGCAATAATCTTTTTTACAGCCAGCATTACCCTTGATCTTTCTCCTCCGGAAATAGCCGTTTGAATTGGTTTTAAAGGGAATCCGGAATTAGCCTGGAATAACAGCTGAATATTTTCTTTTCCAAATGGATTGAATTCCTCAGCATCCTGCAGTTCTATATCAACTTTAGCTTTTTCAAGACCTAATTTTTTCAGAAGACCTTCAGCTTTCTTGATGAAGACAGAAATATTTTTGTGTCTGTTCTTTGAAAGCTTTGCAGCAAGACTTTGAAGTGTTTTTTCTTTTTGAGCAATATTCTCCTCGGTTTCTTCAATCTGAAGCTCCAGGTCTGAAGCTCCTTTCTGATCTCCTGCCAGCTGATTTCTGATCTCAATGAGTTCATTAAGATCTGAAACGTTATGTTTAAGAAATAAAGCGTTGATTTTATTATTAAGATCGGTAAGATATACCAGATTTTCAGGATTGATTTCAACTCTTTCGGCAGCATGCTCCAGTTCAGAAATAATGTCTTTTAGCTCTACAAAAGAAGTTTCCAGTCTTTCATCTAACTCTGCGAAACTGGTAGAAACTTCAGAAATTTTTGAAAGCTTATGGGTAGCTTCATTAAAGAATGACAGAATTCCTATTTCTTCCTGATGAAACCTGGACAGAATTTGGCCAACATTCTCTGATATCATTCCTGCATTTTCCTGAATGGAAAGCTGATTCTGAACATCTTCATAATCAACATCATCAAGCTTTAACTCTTCTAACTCGTTAAGTAAAAATTCTTTATAATCGCTTTCTTTATTGCTCTCTGAAAGTTGAGTCTTCAGTTTTTTCAACAGCAGTTTCAGGCTTTGAAAGTCGGAAAACTCCTTCTGATAATCTTCAATAATTTTTTTATTCTCAGAAAGTCCGTCGATAATTTTAAACTGATATTCTGAAGTGAAAAGATTGGATGTCTCAAACTGGGAATGAATATCGATCAGCTGTGAAGAAAGTTCTTTAAGAATATCCAGCGTTACCGGCACATCATTGATGAAGGCACGCGATTTCCCCGATGGAAGGATTTCTCTTCTTATAATCGTCTGAAGCTCGTAATCCAGATCATTTTCAATAAAGAATTTCTTAAACTGGTTGTTCAGGGAGAATTCAGTTTCAACGACGCTTTTCTCTTCAGCTTTGGCAATGGATTTTACATCTGCTCTTTCTCCTAAAATAAGTCGGAGCGCCCCTAAAATAATAGATTTACCCGCCCCTGTTTCACCGGTAATAACCTGTAAACCATTTTTAAGAGATACGTCAAGGGTATCAATCAGGGCAAAGTTTTTAATATATATTCTCGAAAGCATTGATAATCCGGGTTATGATCCAATTTCAGTTTGAACTGTAAAAGTAAGTTTTTTTTTAATGAATTGAGAATATGTTTAAGTGCTTTCTGCTCATTAACATTTTTTCAGGTCCAACTTCTCAAAAAACTATTTCTCAAAAATTTTTAAAGTTTATTAATGAATTTTGATCTTATACTTTCCACTTATTCCACTTATTGTCAATGTTTTTTGGTGAAAGAATAATCATTGTCTGTTTAAGATCATTAAGAATCAAACCTCCGTTATTTCCGGAATTGAATATATTGAAGATCTCATCACTTTTTGTATCCATGAACAGGTTAAAGAAAAATGCCTGTTGAAATGTATTCTCGTACATTTTCAATTGCATCAGGGCATCAAAGATCACTTTTTTCCCGGCAGTCTGATCCTGATTGAAAAGATTATCCATTCCGGCTCTGTGATAAGTATAAATAGTAGAACGTAACTGGTTCCAGTTAGGATTCATCACTTCATTGATTAATATAGAGCGGCTTCTTGGTTCATTGATGGTGTTCCAGCCTTCATAATTTCTGTTCTGAGAATTCTGGGCTATCTGTTGTGCTTTTGCGTACCATTGAGACCCTCCCATAGACTGGAAACTATCTCCATCTAATCCCAAAATAAGATAAATGTAGAAACTGACTACATCCGTAAGGTTTTTGCCTGAAAATTGTCTTTCATTAAAAATAAGACTCTCATTTTCAATATATTCAAAGCCAAATCTCTGATCCTGAAGGTTAATTAAAGGGGATTCGTAAGTAGTATTGTAAACAGGACGCATAGCCTGAACAACAATAGATCCTTTGAATCTGTTTCCATCTCTTTCTCCAATAACAACGGAAAAACCACATTTTATTTTTTCAAAATTCTGAAGCTTTTTTCCTGTCCAGCTCGTATTATTGATAAAATCCCTGAGACTTTTCTCCAATGCCTTAAATGCCTGCTGGTTACTTCCTCCCAACTGTTGAGCGTTTACCTGAACGGTTGCCAACAGCTCTTGAGAAAAACTTTGGGTATATATAAAAAACAGAAAAAATAAGCTTATAATTTTTTTCATTGTCTATTAAAAATTGAGAACGGAAATTTATTAAAATTATTTTAAAAGTTGAGACTCAACAAAATTGAGAATATCTTTCGCTACATCATCTTTTGATTTCAGGTCGAATTCTTTTTTCTCTGTCTTTGTAAAGATCCTTATTTTATTGGTATCATTCTTAAACCCGGCACCTTCGTCACGCAAAGAGTTTAAAACAATCATATCAAGGTTTTTCTTCTCCAGCTTTCCTTTTGCATTTTCTTCTTCATTTTGGGTTTCCAGAGCAAAACCTACCAGAAACTGGTGAGTTTTCTTTTCCCCCATCATTTTAAGGATATCAGGGTTTTTAACCAGCTCAATCGTCAGGTTATCATCATTTTTCTTGATCTTTTCTTTCGCCACTTCTTTTGGAGCATAATCTGCCACTGCAGCACTTGCGATCCCGATATCAATGCTGTCATAAAATTCAAACACTTTTGTCAGCATTTCTCTTGCTGAAGTTACTTTATGAAGTTCCACATTGGGATCATTAATGGTTTGGAAACTTGGTCCTGAAATCAGAATCACTTTTGCTCCTCTTTTTGAAGCTTCTTCTGCCAGAGAAAATCCCATTTTTCCCGATGAATGATTTCCTATAAATCTTACAGGATCTATCGCTTCATAGGTAGGGCCGGCAGTAATTAAAACCGTTTTTCCTTCAAGGCTTCCGGAATGATTGCTTTGTGTAAAATAGTTTTCAACAGTATTAAAAATCGTTGACGGCTCTGCCATTCTTCCCTGCCCGATCAGTCCACTAGCAAGCTCTCCGTTTTCTGCAGGAATTATCATGTGTCCAAAACTTTCTGCAAGCTCCAGGTTTTTCTTTGTGGAAGGATGTACGTACATATCAAGATCCATTGCCGGAGCTATGAAAACAGGGCATTTTGCAGACATATAAGTTGCAATAACCAGATTATCACACATCCCATGCACCATCTTAGACAGTGTATTGGCTGTACAGGGCGCTACGATCATAACATCTGCCCACAGTGCCATTTCCACATGGCTGTTCCATGTTCCGTTATCGCTGTAAAATTCTGAATACACTGGTTTTTTGGATAGTGTAGATAAGCTTAGTTTCGTTACAAAATGCTCTGCATCGGGCGTCATAATGACCTGTACTTCAGCACCTTTTTTCACAAAATCCCTTATCAGAAAATGAATTTTGTAGGCCGCAATTCCCCCAGAGACGGCGATAAGTATCTTTTTACCGGAAACACTCATTGAGTTTTAATTTTTTGAAATACTAAAATACTTATTTTTTCCCACACAATCAGGCTTTAAAACAACAAAGGTCATAAAAGAACTGATTTCTTTTATGACCCTCATTTATAAAAAACACAGATGATTATTTTCTATCTTCTGTTTTTCTGAAATAAACATCTTCGTTTAACCACTCTTCAATAGCAATTGAAGTTGGCTTTGGAAGCTTTTCGTAATGTTTAGAGATCTCAATTTGTTCTCTGTTTTCGAAAACCTCTTCTAATGTAGAATTGTGAACGGCAAATTCATCCAATTTGTTGTGAAGTTCCGTACGGATCTCCGCATTGATCTGCTCTGCTCTCTTTCCCATGATAACAATAGCTTCATAGATTGAACCTACTTTATCTTCAATCTTATCTTTATCGTAAGTAATTGTATTTACTTCTGCTTTTGTATCTTTTACACTCATTTTGAGAAAATTATTTTTATTTTAAGATGGCAAATTTACGAATTATCTTTGAATTTTGAAAGTCGCTGCAGGAGGAGGGGTCTTAAGTGCTGCACTGTCCCTCTGTAACTGCATTGCTTTCTTTTCATTGCTGATCTGATCTTTAATTTGCTGTTCAGTTTTACCTTGGTCAGCCAATTTTTCAGCTTCTTTTTTCTGTCTTGCTGTTAAAGCTGCAATTTTAGCATCTGTTTCTTTTTTAACAACAGCAAAGTGCTCTTTTTCCTTTTCCAGTTTTTCTCTCAGATCTGTAGCTGTTTTAGAATATTCTGTATTAGGAAGTTCTTTTTCTACAAATCTTGTATAAGTTAATGCACTTTCAATACGCTCAGCTTTAAGATTATAAACAGATTTCATCGCCAGTTCATAACGTGACTTCAGGATATAATCATAAATTTTTGAACGAAGCTTTGTACTTGGGAAATCTTCTAGAACGTTTTCCAATGCTACATTGGCTGCTTTATAATCTCCCATTTTGAAGTATTGTCTTCCATTTTCATAGGCTTTAAATTCAAGCTTATAAGACAATTCATCAATCAGTTGGCTGATATTTTTAGATCTCTCAGAGTTTGGATAATTGTTCAGGAAGTCCTGAAGTTCATTAATCGCCAATTCTGTACTGGACTGATCCAAGTTGTAATCCATAGATCCTTCATAATAGCATAATGCAGACATGTAAGCCGCCTCTTCAGCTCTTGGATCTTTCGGAAAGCTCACTGCAAAGTTTTTAAACTGGTGACCTGCCAATTTATAACTCTTGTCATAATAGTTGGCATAAGCAGTGTTGAAACCTACATTAGGAAAATCATCTGTTCCTGCCACAAGATTTGCAAGTCTGTCATAAAGAGCCAATGCATTTTTCCACTTTTTCTTAGCAAAGTTTTCATTAGCTGCTTTCAAGATAAATTCTTTATCAGCACTCCTCATTGCTCTTTCCTGCTGGCTTACACAAGATGAAATCACCGCTACAGCAAAAAGACCTAAAATATATTTTTTCATATAAAAAGTTCAACAGTTTTCGGATTATACAGCCGATTTACTAATTTGCAAAAATATAACTTTTTTGCCAATAGATTTTTTTTTATGAATATTTAACGTAATTTTAGTCTGCAGCGTATCCCAAAATTGCAAAAACACTTAATAAAAGATTCATTCTTACCTTTTTCTCCGCTTCCTTAGTATATGTTTCTTCGTTTTTACTCGGAACATACAGTTCATAAAAATTTTTATTTCTGATAACAAATAAAGTGGAGCCAATAATCATGGTAAGGATATCTTCAGGCTTTGGGGTAAAAGTAAAAACACCGGAAGCTACTCCTTTTTTAATTACTTCATCCAGCTTTTTTACAAATAGCTGGTAGAAATCAAGCAATTCATCTTTCAGGTTTTCTGTATGGCGAAGTTCCTGGGTAACGAACCCATGAAAATAATTATATTTGAACAGCTGAGAAACGATATATTTGATCATCTCCCTCATCTGCATTTCGGGCTTCCCATCTTTGATGGTATCTGCAAATTCTGAAAAATTTTCTCTGGTTTTCAGTACTCTGTACTGATATAAATAAGACATCATTTTCTCTTTAGAACCGAAGTAATAAGAGATCATAGCGACGTTGATATTGGCTTTGGAACAAATATCTCTTACAGAAGTTCCCTCATATCCTTTCTTGGCGATGAGCTCTTCCGCAATATCCAGTATGTGAATCTGTTTTTCTGTAAATTTTTTTTTCATGAAGTGCACTTTGAGTAAAGTTAAGAAATTTTTAACACATTTATAAACGATCGTTTAATAATTTTAAATTAAATCTGAAAAATACTTATTTTTGAATATGGATTTTTTTGATTTTCACCATCATAAAAGATATATCAGAAACGGAATTTACAATCTGTCGAAAGGAACTCCACCAGATTTCCCCTATTCCATCGGTATTCACCCCAACGATATTGATGTTAATACTATAGAACAGCAGTTTTCATGGATGAAAAATACAATGTCTGAAAACTGTTTTGCTATTGGTGAATGTGGTTTGGATTCTTTAGTTTCTGTGAATCAGAAAATTCAGGAGGAAGTTTTTTTAAGACAGATAAAAATCGCAAATGAGGTAAAAAAACCTCTGATTATTCATTGTGTAAGAAAATTTTATGAGGTTATTTCTTTTAAAAAGAAGGCGGAACAACCAATGATCATTCATGGTTTCAATAAAAAAAGACAAATTGCCGAAGATCTTCTGAGCAATAATTTTTACCTGAGTTTTGGAAAAGCTGTTTTGTATAATTTATCTTTGCAGGATATTATAAAAGACACTCCATTAGACAGGATCTTTTTAGAAACTGATAATGAAGATTTTAACATTGAAGAATTGTACATTAAAGTTTCGGAAATAAAAGCTATTTCCCTGGAACAACTGAATGAACAAATTTTAGAAAATTTACACTCGATAAAAAATGGATAAATACTGGCTGGAAAGAACTGAACTTTTGATAAAGGAAGAAGGATTGGATAGACTTATCAAGGCAAATGTGCTTGTTGTAGGTTTGGGCGGAGTAGGTTCTTTTGCCGCAGAGTTTCTGGCGAGAGCCGGAGTAGGAAATATGACCATTGTGGATGGTGATACGGTAGATATTACAAATATCAACAGACAGCTGCCTGCTTTACACTCTACTGTCGGAAAACATAAGGTGGATGTTGTTGCTGAAAGGCTTCTTGACATCAATCCACAGCTTAATTTAACGAAAATCAATGAATTTCTGAATCCGGAAAGGATGGAAGAAGTACTGGATTCTGCCAAATTCGATTATGTTTTGGACTGTATCGACAGTGTTACTCCAAAACTTTCTTTGATTATCGCTGCCAAAAGAAGAAGGATCAAAATTGTAAGCTCAATGGGAGCCGGCGGAAAAACCGATCCAAGTAAAGTATTGGTAAGAGACATCAGTAAAACAGAACACTGCCACCTTGCAAGACAAGTCAGAAAAAGGCTGAAAAAAGTGAAAATTGACAAAGGTGTCCGTTGTGTTTTTGCCAATGATATTCAGGATGAAGAAAGTTTGAAAATGACTGACGGAACTAATTATAAAAGATCTTTTTACGGAACCATAAGTTATATGCCTGCCATTTTCGGGTTGTACACTGCTTCTGAAGTGATTAATCATTTATTAAATCAGGATTAAATTCACATTCCGTAAATGACAAATTCCAAGTATCCCAGAGCGGAAAAGCTCAAAAAAAATACGGAAATCAGTTTGCTTTTTGAGAAAGGCAAATGGAGAACCAGCGGAAATCTGAGAATCATTATTCTGAAAGACAAAGCCACCCTTCCAGTAGAAGCACCCAGATTCGGGGTTTCTGTTTCAAAAAGATATTTTAAAAAAGCTGTCCATAGAAACCGGATCAAAAGATTGCTGAGAGAATGCTACCGCTTGAATAAAGAGTTATTTAAAGAAGCCTTTGGAGAAAAAACGATGGCTATGCTATTTTGGGTTTCTCCTGAGATGCCTCCTAAATTTCAGGATGTGGAAGCTCAGTTTATAAAGCTTTGTGAAGCGCATAAAAAATAGTCTTTCATTAAAATAAAATGGTCTGTAGGTGGTTTTAGCTTGCAGATTTTTTTTGTTTCCCACAGATCGCACAGATTTTCACAGATAATTACGTAGAGAAAATATTCTTATTCTACAAAAAATCAC
>Ga0070682_100000084_pt1 | contig 84301 bp, 84 predicted proteins | sample KBSC63LmetaG_FD_64668 | JGI IMG/M metagenome (GOLD analysis project Ga0070682, IMG submission 64668) | Corn rhizosphere microbial communities from Kellogg Biological Station, Michigan, USA - KBS C6-3L metaG | ecosystem: Host-associated > Plants > Roots > Rhizosphere | place: USA: Michigan...
CGGCTTCCGGATCGCGATGCGCGACCTCGACATCCGCGGCGCCGGCAACCTGCTCGGCGACGAGCAGTCCGGCCACGTCGCCGCGGTCGGCTTCGAGCTCTACTGCCAGATGATCGACGAAGCCGTGGGCGAGGCAGCCGCGGCCGGCGGCGGAGCCGCAGCCGGCGAGGAGGCGCCGGAGCCGGTCCGCCTCGACGTCCCGGTCGACGCCTACCTGCCGGCCGCCTACGTGCCGTTCGAGGCGGCGAAGATCGACATCCACCGCCGCATCGTCGCCGCCCGCGAGCCGGGCCGGCTGCGGGCAATTCGAGACGAGCTCGAGGATCGCTTCGGGCCGCTGCCGCCGCCGGCGGAGAACCTGCTGAAGCTGCAGCGGGCGCGGATCGAACTCGGGCTGGCGGGAGCCCGCAGCGTCGAGTTCCGCGGCGGCCGCCTCAGCGTCACCGGCGTCGAGCTGGACTCGACCGGGGCGGGCGTGTTGGCCGAGCAGGTCGAGGGCGCGCTTTACGAATGGCGGGAGCAGACCGCCGCGCTGAGGGTCGCCGGGGACCCCGAGGAGCGCCTGGGAGCGGTCCTGGCGCTGGCCGAGGGGCTGCGAGATGCCCGGCGCGCCGCCGAGCCCGCGCCGGCTTAGGCGGCTTAAGCCTGCTTAAGCGAGGCAATTTGACTATGCTGCCGCCTGCGTGGGAGCGAAAGCTGGGCAGAGAGGCAAACCTGGGAAGGACCGAGGGTCCGGGCGTCAGCGCTTGGCGCTGATCCTCTTCGGTGCCATTTTCGTCCTGCTCTTCGTCGGCTTCGCGGTCTCCCAGGGCCTCGGCTCGCCGAGCGTCCCCTCTGGTGACGTGGCGAAGGTCCAGGACGTCCCGGACGAACTCTCGGCGGTCAGCAAAGAGGAGTTCGACCACGTGATGGCGCAGCAGCTCGCGGGCGCGAAACTGAAAAAGGCGCCCGCCCCCGGCAGCAAAAAATACGAAGAAATGTCGAAAAAAGCGCTGGAAGAACTCCTCGACCAGATCTGGATCACCGGCGAGGCCGAAGAACTGGGAGTCAAAGTCACCAACAAACAGGTGGAAGAAGAACTCGCCCAGATCAAAAAACAGAGCTTCCCCAGCCCGGGCGCCTACCAGAAATTCCTCAAGGAATCGAAGTTCACCGAAGAAGACGTGAACAACCGGGTCGAACTGCAGGTGCTGAGCAACGCGATCCAGGAACAGGTCAACAGCGAAGCGCCGGCGCCGTCCAGCGCCGAAGTCAAGAGCTACTACGAAGCCGAAAAGGCGAAACAGTTCACGGAAAAAGAAAGCCGCGACGTTCGCATCATCGTCAACGAAGACAAAGCCAAAGTCGACGCGGCGAAGAAGGCGCTCGAAAAAGACCACTCACCGGCGGGCTGGAAAGCGGCGGCGACGAAATACTCGAGCGACCCCACGAGCAAAGCCAAAGGCGGGCTGCAGGCGGGGGTCACCGAAGAATTCCTCCAGGAACCGCTGAAAAAAGCGATCTTCGGCAGCGCTACCGGCGAACTCATCGGGCCGGACAAATACGAAAAAAACTACCTCTTGATCGAAGTTGTGAAACTGAACCCGGCGAAAGTCAAATCGCTGCCCGAAGTCAAAGCTCAGATCGAAGAAACGCTGAAAGGCGAAAAGCAGCAGGAATACTTCGCCGAATTCGTCAGCGACTACCAGTCGAAGTGGCAGTCGCGCACCTATTGCGCCAGCGGCTACGTGATCGAACGGTGCGCCAACTTCACCGGCTCTGGTCATCCCAAAAATGCCGCCCCCGCCTGCTACGAAGCCGATCCGACCAGCCCGGCCAAAGAATGCCCGGCACCGGTGACGCCGACCTCGCCGGCCCTGCCCGGAAGCATCACGGAGCAGAAACCGAAAGGCGAACCGTTCCCGCAGCGGCCACTGCCCGAAACGTCGGGTGAAGAAGGCAAAGCTGGAGCGGAAACCCCGCCCGGCGCGGCGCCCGAAGGCGCAACCGAAGCTGAACCCTCGGGCGAATAGCCCCTAGATAAGACAAGAAGTTCTGATTAAGCTGGGTCCGTGCAACGGACCGCTTTGGCTTTTTTCGGAGGCGCCTTCGCCCTGCTCTTCGTCGGGGTTGCCCTCGCCGTCGGCGTGGGCTCGGGGCCCAGCGTGCCAGCGAATGACGTCGCGATCATCGAAGGCGCCCCTCCGGGGTTGGCCGAGGTCACCCGAGCGGAGTTCGAGCAGGACATGCGCCAGCTGATAGCCCTGAGTGGCCTGGGAAAAGACTTCGGCCCCGGGGACCCGGGATACACCCAGATGAAGAAGGAATCGCTGAGCCTGCTGATCAGCGCTGCTTGGATGGACAGCGAAGCGATCTACAGGGGCGTTCCGGTATCTCGTCAGCAGATCGTCCAGCGACTTGCGCCCGAAAAGAAGTCCCTGGAGGAAGCGGGCTTCACGCATAAGACCATGGTCGAACGCGTGAAATGGATGTTGTCCGGCGACAACATCCTCGCCAAGCTCGACGAAGAAACTCCCCCGCCGACCGCAGCCGAAGCCTGGGCCTACTACAAGGAAAATCCCTCGGACGAATCTTTTGTCGAAGCCAAGAAGAAGATCTTGGCGCTGATCAACGAACGCAGGCAGGCGGAAATCTTCAACAACATAGAAATGGACTGGCGTGGCGAATGGCAACTGCGGACCCATTGCGCCGAGGGCTTCGTCGTCGAAGAGTGCGCCAACTACCCGATCTTCGATCACGGCGCTCCAGGGGGGTGCTACGAAGCCGATCCGAAGGAACCGGCGGAAGAATGCCCAGCTCCGGTGACTCAGCCAAGGCCCGCCCAGCCTGGCAGCGTCAGGTGGTGGTATCCGGAGGGCGACCGTCGCATACAGCACCCGGTTCCCCCGAGCGGGGGCGCAATGGTCGGGGAAGTCCTAGGCGAATAGCGCGACCGTGAACCGGGCGGGGCTAATTGTTTTCGGGGCTTTCTTCGCCCTGCTCTTCGTTGGGGTTGCCCTTGCGGTCGGCATCGGCTCGGCACCGTCCGTGCCCCGCGGCGCTGTCGTGATCGTCGAAGGTGCTCCGCCGGACCTGAACGTGATCACCAGGGCAGAGTTCGATCACGAAATGAGGGTCCAGGCTCTCGAAGGCGGACTGAAAGGCGTACCGCGGCCCAATAGCCCTGACTACAGATCACTCAAGAGGCAGGTAATGAGCAAGTTGATTGGCGTGGACTGGGTGGAAGCGCAGGCGCAGCAGATGGGCCTGGCGCCGACCCCCCGCGAGATCGTCGAAAAGCTCTCGCCTGGCGAAGGGAAGGCGATGAAGGAACTCGGCCTCACGCAAGGTGACGTCGACGCTCGCATGCGGTGGTTCCTCGCTGGCGACAAAATCCAGGAAATGCTCCGGGAAAGGGTGGGGGAGCCTTCCGCCGTGGAAATCCGGGATTACTACGAGGAAAACCGACAGACGGGCGAGTCGTTGGCCGAGGCGAGAGAAGAAATCGCCGCCGCGATCAAAACGCAGCAGGAAAGCGAACTCTTCAACCGCGTTGAAACCCGTTACAGGAGCGAATGGCGCGCGCAGACCGTCTGCGCCGACGGCTTCGTCGTCGAAGAGTGCTCGAACTATCCCTCGTTCAATCATCCGGTCACGGCCTCCCTGGCCTGCTACGAAGCAGATCCGAAGGAATCGGCTGAAGAATGCCCGGCACCGGTAATCGCCTCGAGGCCTGCCCAGCCCGGCAGCGTCAGATGGTGGCGGCCGGAAGGCGAACGCCTGGCTCAAGGCCCCGTCCCGGAAGGCGGGGGAGAAGGCGAAGCTCCGGTCGAATAGCGCGACGCGCGGCCTCCGGCGCGCTGAATACACTGGCGCGCCCGTGAGCACGATCTCCTCGATTCACGCTCGTCAGATCCTCGATTCGCGCGGCAACCCCACCGTCGAGGTGGAGGTGGTGCTGGAGTCGGGCGCGCGCGGGTTGGCGGCTGTGCCTTCCGGCGCCTCGACCGGCGAGTTCGAGGCGGTCGAGCTGCGCGACGGCGGCGATCGCTGGGCCGGCAAGGGCGTCTCGCAGGCGGTCGCCAACGTCAACGGCGAGATCGCCCAGGCGCTGACCGGCGCCCGCGCGGCCGAGCAGGGTCCACTCGACCGGACGATGATCGAGCTCGACGGCACCCCGAACAAGGGCCGCCTGGGGGCCAACGCGCTGCTCGGCGTCTCGCTGGCCGCGGCCAAGGCCGCCGCTGCCGACTCGCAGCAGCCGCTCTACCGCTACCTGGCCGAGCTCTACGGCGGCGGCGAGCCGAGCCTGCTGCCGGTGCCGATGATGAACGTTCTGAACGGCGGCGCCCACGCCGACAACTCGGTCGATTTCCAGGAGTTCATGGTCGTCCCAGCGGGTGCCGGCAGCTTCTCCGAGGGCCTGCGGGTCGGGGCCGAGGTCTTCCACGCGCTGAGGAAGTCGCTGCACTCGCAGGGGCTCTCGACCGCCGGCGGCGATGAGGGCGGCTTCGCCCCCGACCTCGACTCGAACGAGGCGGCCCTGCAGGCGGTGCTGGCGGGCGTCGAGGCCGCGGGCTACGAGCCCGGCAAGGACGTCTTCATCGCCCTCGACCCGGCTACCAGCGAGGTCTTCGAAAACGGCTCCTATGTCCTCGAGCACGAGGAGCGCACGCTCTCCTCGGAGGAGATGGCGAACTACTGGCAGGACGCCTGCTCGCGCTACCCGATCCTCTCGATCGAGGACGGGATGGACGAGGAGGACTGGGACGGCTGGAAGCTGCTGACCGAGCGCCTCGGCGACAAGGTGCAACTGGTCGGCGACGACCTCTTCGTCACCAACCCCGACCGGCTGCGCCGCGGCATCGAGCTCGGCGTCGGCAACTCGATCCTCGTCAAGGTCAACCAGATCGGCACCCTGAGCGAGACTCTGGAGGCGATCCGCACCGCCCGCGAGGCCGGCTACACGGCCGTCATCTCGCACCGCTCAGGCGAGACCGAGGACACCACCATCGCGGACCTGGCGGTGGCCACGGGGGCCGGCCAGATCAAGACCGGCGCGCCCTCGCGCTCGGACCGCGTCGCCAAGTACAACCGGCTGCTGCGGATCGAGGAGGAGCTGGGCGATGCAGCGCAGTTCCCGGGTCTGCGGGCGTTCGCCCAACAGCGCTCCTAAATGCAGGAAAGCGGGGTCCGGCCGCGTAGCACCGGGTATGGCAGCCAGCGCTCACGCCGCGCGACGGGGGGGGACCGTCCGCAGGCGCCCGGCCGCGCGCAAAGCCCGTCCCGCGGCCCGCAGCGGCCCCAGCCGGATCAAGTGGGACCGCGTCGGCCGCGTCGCCCTCACGCTCGTCCTCGCCGCCGTCCTCTACTCCTACCTCAACCCCTCGATCGACTTCGTCAAGACCTACACGGGCACCACGGCCGCGAAAGCGAAGCTGCACGCACTGCTGAAGGAAAACCGGCAGCTCCACGGCCGGATCCAATCGTCCGACGAAGCGGTGGTCGTCGAGCGCGAGGCCCGCTCTCAAGGCATGGTCGCCGAAGGCGAGACGCCCGGCGTCATCCGCGGCCTCGGCGGCTGACGCAGCACCTAGGACTCCATGGTTGACCTCGGCTCCTACCTGCTGGGAGCCGTCCAGTTAGCGCTGGTGGTCGTCCCGCTTGCGTTCAGCGCTTACAGGCTGCGGCAGAGGCTGTTGCCTGCCTGGGAGGGGGCACCCGCTCGCCTGGTCGAGTCGATCACCTTTGCAGCTCTGCTCATCTGGATCTCCGAGATTCTCGGGACCTTCGGGCTGTTCTATGCCGGGGCTTTGATTGTCGCGTCGTTTTTGGTTGCAGGGACGGTGGCGTTTTGGCCGGCGGGTCCTGTCGCCGCAGGGGACCCACCCCCCCTTCCGGTAGCTAAAGCTTCCTCAGGGGGGGTCCCCCCTACGGCGCCACCCACCGGAGAATCGTTTTGGTCCCTGCTTGTGATGGCGGTGGTTATCGCTGCGACGGTGTTCAGCTGGGCCGTAACTACGAAGCACGCCCTTGATCGAGGGATTTTCAACTTCGATTCGCTCTGGTACCACATGCCGTTTGCGGTGGATATGGCGCAGACGCACTCCGTGGTGGGGATGCATCACGTGGAGACGGTCTTCACCAACTGGTTCTACCCGCAGAACTCGGAGTTGCTGCACGGGGTTGGGATCCTGCTTACGGGGCGGGACACGCTCAGCCTCTTCCTGAATTTCGGATGGCTCGCGGTGGCTTTCCTAGCTGCCTATTGCGTCGGTCGTCCCTATGGGCGGGGGGCACTAACGGCAGTGGCCGCAGCGATCCTTCTCGAGTGCCACACGCTCGTTGTCCGTGACCCCGGTGCCGCGAAGAACGACCTCGCTGCCGCGGCATTGCTGCTCGCGTCGATTGCGATCCTTGTCGAGGCGTGGGCCCATCGACGCGATGGATGGGAGCGGTGGGCGCTGGCGGCGGCTGGTCTTGCGGCTGGTCTTGCCGCCGGGACGCGCGTTACGGGGCTGGCGATGGCGGGGGCGCTTACTGTGGCGGTGGTGGTGCTGGCGCCGCGGGGGAGACGTGTCGCGGCCTTCGGCTGGTGGTTCTTGCCGGCGGTAGCGGGTGGGGGGTTCTGGTACCTGCGCAACCTCGTCGTCGCTGGTAACCCGATCCCCGAGGTCGAGTCGCTGGGGCCGATCTCGCTGCCGCACCCGGAGCGGCTGCAGGAAGGGCGGCCTGACTTCAGCATCGCCCACTACCTGACCGACACCGGCGTCTGGCGCGAATACTTTGCGCCTGGCCTGCACGACGCCTTCGGATGGCTCTGGCCGCTGGTCGTCTTCGGCGCCGCCGCCGCGGCGCTGCTGGCGATCTTCCGGGGCCGCGACCGGATCGTCCGCTGGATCGGCGCCGTCGCCCTCTTCGGACTCGTCGCCTACCTCTTCACGCCGCTCAGCGCTGCCGGGGCGGAGGGGGAACCGGTCGGCTTCGGGATCAACATCCGCTACGTGATCCCGGCCCTCTTGGCCGGCATCGTCCTCGTGCCGCTGGACCGCTGGGTCGATGGCAAGAGGCAGCAGTGGGGGCTGCTCGGGGCTCTCGTCCTCGTCTTCCTCCTCACCAACCGTCCCGACGACGCCCTCCACGACCCGGCGCGCGTCTTTGCGCTGCTGTTCGTCCTCGTAGTGGTCGGGATGCCCGTGCTGCTCCTATACGCGCGCTCTCGTGGCGCGAGCGTCTCCGCCCTGGTGGTCGCCACCGCGGCCCTTCTCCTCGCCGTGGTCGCGATCGGCTACCCGCTGCAGCGCCACTACCTCGACGGCCGCTTCGCCAACACCGGCTCGAAGGATGAGCAGATCCCCGGGATGGACCTGAACAGCGCCTACAGCTGGGCTAGCGACGTCGACCACGCCCGCATCGGCCTCGTCGGCACCACCACCGGCTTCGCTGGCTATGGCTTCTACGGCACCGACCTGACTAACCACGTCAGCTACCTGGGACAGGAGGGCCCGCACGGCGCCTTCAACGCGATCCCCACTTGCGCCGCCTTCCGCGCCGCCGTCAACGCCGCCGACCTCGACTACCTCGTCACCGCCCCCTTTCTCAACTTCATCCACCCCGGCAACCCGATCCCCTCGCCCGAGGTGCGCTGGCTGCGCGGCGAGCAGGCGGTCCAGCCGATCCTCCGCGAAGGCGCCGTCACCGTCTGGAAGGTCCACGGCAGTCTCGACCCGGGCGCTTGTGGCCCGCGCAATGCACCCCTGCGCGAAATTCCCGACACGCCGAAGAGCTAGCCGGTTGCCGGCGGAAGCTGCTGGGTAACCTCGGGCCGTGGCCTATCCGCTCGAGAACGCGCTCTTCCAGTGGGAGGAGGGGAGGCGGGCGCTGCAGGCGATCGAGGACCCGCGCCGGCGCCGCCTTGCCGACCGCGTGGTCGAGGCGATCCGGGACGAACTGCGACGGCGGATCGGGCCGACCTTCAGCGCCGCCGAACTGGCCGACCTCTACGGCAAGGGCACCGACTGGTGCCAGCAGGTGGCGATCGACGTTGCCCCGGCGATCGAGGACGAGTCGCAGGCGCTCGGCGACGCCGCCTTCTGGCTGTACCTGCGGGGGGCTACCGACTTCGCCGGCGGCCGGAAGCTGGAGGTCTAGTTACTCGTCCGAGTCGTCGGGCTCGGTGTCGCCGCCCTGGCCGCCGCCGTTGCTCTCGCCGGCGCGGCGGATGACGATCTGGTCGGCCTCGATGCGGACGGTGACGTCGCGTTTGCCGGCCCAGTGCTCGGCGTAGACGGGGTTGTCCTTGACCGAGGCGTCGAGCCAGAGCCCGTAGCCGTCGGTCTCGCCGTGGTCGAAGCTCGCCTCGATCTCTTTGCGGCGTCCGCGCCCGCCGCGGCGCCCGCGACGACGACGACGGCGCCTGCCGGCACCAGGCTCGGAGAACCCGGAGGAACGCTCCTCGCGCTCCTCGTCCTCGCTGCCCTCGTCGCTCTCGTCCTCCGGCTCTTCGTCCTCTTCAGCTTCGGTCGCGGCCTCGATCTCCGCTTCGATCTCGTCGCGCAGGTCGATTTCGCTGGCGCCCGCGTTCTCGTCGTCGGCCGTGAGGTCGTACTGCTTGCGGAAGTCGCGCAGCTCCTGGGCGCTGATCTCCAACTGATGGGCGATCCAGGCGTCGGTGCGTCCTTGCTGCACCCAGGCGCGGATCTGATTTAGCTGCGGCTTCAGCGAGCGTCGAGCCATCGGCGCGCGAGTCTATTGAAGGAGGGCATTCGTACGCAGAGAGACCGGGTGCACTACGACATCAGGAAGGCGAGCGCCTCAAACATCGCGATGACGACGACGATCACCGTCGCCGCCAGGCAGACCGCGAGGACGCTGAAGCGGACCTTCCCCTCCTGCTCGACACGGTTGATTTTGCGCGCCCGCGAACGGTTGGCGGCGCGGCGGCGCAGCTGCTCGCGCCGGCGGCGCTCTAGGTAGGTCTCCTGCTCGAAGGCCGTCTCGAACTGGGAGATGCTCTGTCGCATTCTCATGGTGATGGGGTTCCGGGTGGGGTAAGCGGCCCGGGAACAGCGGGCACCGTAGCAAAAGATCTTGCAGGCCTCACGATTCGCTCATATTTCAGCAGGTGCCCCAGAGGCCCCTTCCGGCCCGCGCGGCCGCAGTCTGAAGCCGTTTGAAGCGTCTGGCGAAGCGGTCGTTTGGTGGGATCGTCAGCGTCCTCGCGAGACCGCGGCGGGCCAGTTCGGCATTGACAAAGCGGCGTCCCAGGTAGACGTAGGCGAGCAGGCGACCGTAGACGTCGCGGCGCTCCACGCCGAAGACGAGCCGCACCCGCTGGTGGGTCACGAGGCGGTCGTTGAAGCGGTGCGCCTGCGGGCCGAAGCACTGCACCGGCGTGTCGGGCCTGACCGTCTCCGGCGTGTCGATGCCGATGTAGCGGACGTCCTCGCGGTGGCCGTCGAGCCGCACTTCGATCGTGTCCCCGTCGACCGCCCGCACCACGTAGGCCGTAGCGCTTGGCGGTGGCGGGTCGCCGAGCCGCACGCGCTCCCACGGACGCAGGAGCACCAGTGCGATCAATGCCAGCAGCACGAGGCTGCCAGCTGAGTTCTTCTGCCCACGAAAAAGGCCCACCCCCGCATAAGCGGAGATGGGCCGAAACTCTCCCCCTTGGGGCTACGGCGTGCGTCGCACGTTCGAGAGCAGCGTCTCCTTGATCTGGCCGATGATCTCGATCGCCTCGTTCCACTCGCGCTGCCAGACGTTGCGGCCGAAGATGACGCCGGAGCCGCCCGCCTCCATCACCTCGCGGGTGTTCTGCAGCACCGTCTCGTCGTCGGTCTTGGAGCCGCCGGAGAGGACGACGAGGGCGCGGCCGGCCGACTCGACGCACTGGCGGATCGCCTCGGTCTGGTCGACTTCCATCTCGTTGTAGGGCGCCGGCGCGTCCTTGTCCTTGTCCGGGTCGATCTTCGGCATGTTGAGCTTGACCACGTCGGCGCCCATCTCCATCGCCATCCGGGCGGCGTAGTCGATCGCGTAGAAGCTGTTCTGCCCGCCCTTGGCCTCGACCGCTTCGCCGCGCGGGTAGGACCAGACGACGAGCGGCATCCCGAAGCGGTCGCATTCCTCGCGCACGCGGCGCAGCTGGGCGAGGTCCTCGTCCTGGCGCGGGGAGCCGACGTAGAGCGTGTAGCCGATCGCGTCGGCGCCGAGGCGGACGCCGTCCTCGACACTGGCGTTGCAGCTGGAGAAGGCCTTGGAAGAGGAGGGGAGGTCGGTCTTGCCGTTGACCTTGAGGATCAGCGGCACCCGGCCGGCGTAGTCGGGGTAGTACTTCTCGGCCATGCCGATCTGGCAGGCCAGCGCCGAGTAGCCGGCCTCGGCGGCGAGCCGGAACTGGTAGTCGGGGTCCTTGGAGGCGGGGTTGGGGAAGAAGTCGCGGGGGCCGTGCTCGATGCCCTGGTCGATTGGCAGCAGCATCAGGGTTCCGTTGCCCGGACCGAACTCGAACAGCAGGCGGTGCAGGCGCGCCCGTTTGCCCGGCGGCAGGACCTCCAGCAGCGATTTCTGCTCGGTCAGACTCTTCAACTCCACGTGTTTGCCTCCTCGAAGATTGGGGTCCACGGAGTATGCCACCGGCACCCGCTCCGGCGCGGCGCAGCGAGCGGCGATCGGGGCATTCCCATGGGGAATCGAGCGCTGCGGGTATCCTCGATTGCATGAGCGAGACTGAGCTCAGCGTCATCTGCAAGAACTGCGGTTCCGAGGTCAGTCCCTACGTAACCGAGTGCCCCTACTGCGGAGCGCGGCTGCGTAAGCGGGCGCCGAAGCTGGAGCGCCGCGGTGACGCGCTCGAGGCGCAGCGCCCGCGCCGCCGTCGGCGCCGGATCCCGCGCCCAGGGCGGCCCAGCTTCGCGGTCTCCGAAGACCGCCCCTACGCGACGATCGCGGTCGTCCTCGCCTCGGCGATCCTGCTGCTGATCCAGAAGGCGACGGGGGACGCGCTGTCGAGCCTCGGCGGCCTCGTCATCCCGCTCGAAGGCGGCGACTGGTGGCGGGTCCTCGTCGCGCCCTTCGCCTACGTCGACGTCGGCTACCTCTTTGTCGTCGCCATCGGCCTGGCGATCTTCGGGACCGGCGTCGAGCGCCGGCTCGGCACGCTGCCGACCGCGATCCTGCTGCTCGCCTGCGGGGCGCTGGGGATGCTCGCCGCCAGCGTTGTCGCCGACGCCCGCGGCGACTTCAGCGTGGTCGGGGGCGGCAACGGGATGGCACTGGGGATGGTCGCCGCCTGGTTCGCGATCCGCCGCTCCGAAGTGCACGACGTGATCGGCGAGGACTACGACGCGATCGGGGTCGCGGTCGCCGCCGTCGTCCTGATCGCGCTGCCGCTCTTCGCCCCGACCGCCGACTTCGTCGCCGGCCTGGTCGGTGGTGCCGTCGGCGGCCTGGCCGGGGTTGCGACCTCGGCCTTCCACCACGAGGAGTAGCGCCCCGCATCTTCCGCGGAGCTAGGCTCCTTTTCGTGCCTGATGATCAGGAGTTCGAAGCCGCGATCGAGCGGCTGCTGGACCCGGAGCGGTTCTCCGAGGCCGAGCGCGTCGTCGCCCAGGCGGCCCCGCAGCTGCAGAAGGTGCTGGCGGCGGCGCTGGCCGAGGGCGGCTGGTTCGGCGAGCCGCACGAGGCCGAGACGCTGAGGGCGGCGACGGTTCCCGACCCCGAGGAGCGCCTCGCCGCCGTCCGCGCCCTGCTCGCCGAGGAGGCGAGGATGGGGATGATGGTTGGAGTCGCGGTCGGCTGGGCACTGAAGGAAGAGTTGACCGACAGCACCAACATGACCGAAACCGGCGAGCCGGGAGGAGACGAGTAGATGGAGATCAAGTTTCACGGCCATTCCTGCTTCGAGCTGAGCGAGGGGGACACGACCGTCCTCGTCGATCCGTTCCTGAAGCCGAACAACCCCGCCGCCGTCCACACCGCCGAGGAAGTCAACCCGACCCACATCGCGATCTCCCACGGCCACGCCGACCACATGGCCGACGCGGTGCCGGTGGCGAAGCGGACCGGCGCCCACTGCGTGGCGATCGTCGAGCTGGCGGAATGGCTCAAAGCCAGGGGGATCGAGGCGCTCAGCGACCCCAACCTCGGCGGCACGGTCACCTTCGACTGGGGCTGGATCAAGCTCGTCCCGGCCTGGCACACGAGCACCCTCCCCGGCTCCGAAGAGGCCCTGTTCAGCGCCGAGCACGGGACCGCGATCGGGACCGCGACGGGGCTCCTCATCAATATCGGCGGGGTGACCGTCTACCACGCCGGCGACACCTGCCTGTTCAGCGACATGAAGCTGATCGCCGAACGCAACCCGATCGACGTCGCCCTGCTGCCGATCGGCGGCCACTACACGATGGACCGCCACGACGGCGTCGTCGCCTGCGAGTTCGTCGGGGCCGAGACGGTGATCCCGATCCACCAGGGAACCTTTCCCGCGATCGAGACCGACACCGGCGCGTTCAAGTCCGAGGTCGAGGAAAAGACCTCCTCGACGGTCGTGGTCCTCGAGCCCGGCCAGACGCACAGCGTTTGAGAGCGTTCTCGAAAACTGGCTGACTAGCCAGAATCCGGTGGTACCCTCGGTCGGCAAGCCGCAGCCGACCGAGGAGAGGTGTTCATGGAGGCCAGAGAGGCAACGGGGACGCAGTCGAGGACCGAGCGCGCCGACTTCCAGGCGACGGCCGATCCGGCGCTGAACGAGGCGGCCGATCGCACGGCTGACATCAAGCTGCTGAGCTACGGCGAGCTCTACGACCTCTGGGAGCGCCAGCAGTGGCAGACCCAGGAGCTCGACTTCACCCGCGACCGCGAGGACTGGCACGAGCGGATCAGCGAGGAGGAGCGCTTCCAGCGCATGTACGGGCTCTCGTCGTTCTTCATCGGCGAGCAGAAGGTGGCCGAGGAGCTGGGGCCGATCATGCGGGCGGCGCCGACCGAGGAGCAGAAAATCTTCCTCTGCACGCAGATCGCCGACGAGGCCCGCCACGTGCGCTTCTTCGAGCGCTTCTACCGCGAGGTCGGGGTGCTCGAGTCCGACGGCCTCGGCGAGATGCTGGAGGAGACCTCGGCCCACCTCAACACGAAGTTCGGCGACCTCTTCGACGGGATGCTGAAGGAGCGGACCGACCGCCTATCCGCAGAGCCGGAGGACGCCGAGGCCTTGGTCGAGGCGGTGACGCTCTACCACATGGTGATCGAGGGGATGCTGGCCTTGACGGGGCAGCACTTCATCATGGACTTCAACGAACGCGAAGGGACGCTGCCGGCCTTCGTCGAGGGCTTCTCCAACGTCGCCCGCGACGAGCACCGCCACGTCGCCTTCGGCTCGGTCTTCCTGCGCGAGAAGGCGCACGAGGACGATCGCTACAAGCGGGCGATCCAGCGCACGCTCGAGCAGGCGCTGCCGCTGGCCGACGGGGTGCTGCAGCCGCCCTGGGCGGAGGGCGCCGGCGACGACTTCGAGCTGTTCGGCTACTCGCTGGAAGAAACCCGTCAGTTCGCCGGCAAATGCCTGATGCGCCGGCTCAAAGTCATAGGTCTTCAGTAGACGGCGGTACTTCGACCGAGGGTTCGACCGGCGCCGTTTCGGGGGCCGGTTCGCTCGGCGGCGGGGGCGGCGGGCTGCTTTCCGGCGCCGGTTCGGGAGCCGGTTCGCTCGGCGGCGGGCTGCCGGGGGAGGTGGTCACGACCACGGTCCCGTTGCCGCCGTGGGCCCCGGCGACCTCTTCGGAGGGCTTGGCGGTGGTGATGCCTTCGGTCTTCGAGTCGCCGATCGTGACTTCGCCTTCGGCGGCCGACTGGTCGGCGGCTTCTTCGTCCCCGGTGGTGGTCGGCACCGGTTCGGTGGTCGGCTGTTCTTCGCTGGCTGCGGGCGTCGGAGCGGGCAGGGGCGTGTTTTCGACCGGTTCCGCCGCCTCGATCGGCGTGGGGACGGCTGGAGTGGTGATGCCCTTGGCGATCGCCGGGGCAGTTTCACCTCGGTAGTTGACGGAGGCTGCCTTCGGCACCGGGGCGGGGGGTGAAGTGGTCGTCTGCTTGACCTCGACCGCGCCGGCGGTGAGCAGCGCCGCGGTGACGACGCCGGCGGCCGCCTTGGTGCCGATCGCGCCGCCGATCGCGCCGATCCCGCTGGCAGCCGAGCCGCCGCTGATCGCCGCGCCGACGCCACCCATGGCGCCCGCGCCGGCGCCCGCGGCACCAGCCCCGGCCGCTCCGGCGCTGGCGCCGGCTCCGCTGGTTCCGAGCCCGAGCTTGGAGGCGATGAAGCCCTTGAGGGCGATCAGCGGGCCGACCGGGAAGAGCGCCGCCAGCGCCTTCTCGTTGGAGCGGAGCTGGCGGCGGAAGCCGCCGCACTCGTCGCACTCGCGGACGTGCCGGCGGACCGGGGCCGAGACCTTGCGCAGGCCCTCGGCCGCTTCGGAGAGCTCGACCCGGACCTCGCCGCAGGTCAGGAGGCGCGCCTGGCTCGCCTCGGTCAGCGAGATCCGCGCCCGCACCAGCAGCGACTTGACCGAGGGCACGGTGGTGTCCATCGCGGCGGCGATTTCCTCGTAGGAGAGGGCGTCCATCTCGCGCAGGAGCAGGGCGGCGCGCTGGGTCTCGGGAAGTTTGTTGACGTCGCTGAGGATCTGGCGGAACTCCTCGCGGTTGTGGACGCGCTCGGCGGTCGAGGCGGCGTCGACCTCGGGGACCATGTCCATCGATTCCTGCGCGTCGGCCTTCGGCTTGCGCAGGTAGTTGAGGCAGCGGTTGCGGGCGATCCGGTAGAGCCAGGGGCGGAGGTTGATCTCACGCTCGTCGGCGAGCATCGCCCGGTAGGCGTTGACGAAGACCTCCTGCAGGACGTCTTCGGCGTCCTCGGTCGAGCCCAGCATCTGGCGGCAGAAGCCGAGCAGGCGGCCCTGGTAGCGGTCGACGATGATCTCGAAGGCGCCCGGGTTGCCGGCCCGCGCCATCGCGATCAGCTTCTCGTCGCCCTGCAGCTTGAGCAGGGGCGAGCGGCGAGCGAGGAGCCCGCGGCGACTGGCGTGAGTTAGAGCTGAAGCCTCCAAAGATCTCTCCCCTGAGGACTGGGTTGACCTAGTAGACACCGTAACAAGGGCCGAGTTGCGGCCCTCTCAATCTTTTATTGCCGCTTTAGGCGCTGGGAAAACCTGCAAAGAGCAGCCAAAACGGTGGAGAGTGCCCGGAGCGGGACTTGAACCCGCAAGCCCCCGAAGGGGCAGCGACTTTTAAGGCCGCCGCGTTTACCGGTTTCGCCATCCGGGCCTGGCGATGGTAGCCGGGCCTGGTGCGAGTGAATAGGCTGCGCGAATGGCTGAGCACGGCGGCAAGCTGGTCGCAAAGGCGCTGAAGTCGCGCGGGGTCGACCACCTCTTCACGCTCTCCGGCGGGCATCTCTTCTCGATCTACGACGGCTGCAAAGACGAGGGGATCGGCCTCGTCGACGTCCGCCACGAGCAGACCGCCGCCTTCGCGGCGGAGGGAATCGCCAAGGCGACCCGGCGGGTGGGGGTCGCGGCGCTGACCGCCGGGCCGGGCGTCACCAACGGGATCAGCGCGATCGCCGGCGCCCAGGCCAACAACTCGCCGATCTGCGTCCTCGGCGGGCGGGCGCCGGAGCTGCGCTGGGGCTCGGGGTCGCTGCAGGAGATCGACCACCTGCCCTTCGTCTCGCCGCTGGTCAAGTCGGCCGAGACGGTGAAGGACCCGGCGCAGATCGCGCCGGTCACCGCGGCGGCGCTCGACCGCGCTGCTGCGGCTCCGAGCGGGCCGACCTTCGTCGACTATCCGCTCGACGTCGTCTTCACCGAGGCCGAGCTGGAGCTGCCGGCGGCGCCGGAGGCGACCGGCGCTCAGGCGGCCGAGGGCGTCGAGGAGGCGGCGGCGCTGCTGGCCGCGGCGGAGCGGCCGGCGATCATGGCGGGGACCGGGCTCTACTGGGGCCGGGGCGAGGAGGAGCTGCGTGCCTTGGCAGAGATGATTGGCATCCCGGTCTTCCTCAACGGGCTCGGGCGCGGTTGCCTGCCCGCCGACCACGAGATGGCCTTCAGCCGCGCTCGCAGCACGGCGCTGCAGGGCGCCGACGTCGCCCTCGTTGTCGGGGTGCCGATGGACTTCCGGCTCGGCTTCGGCGGCAGCTTCGGCGAGGAGACGAAGATCGTCCGCCTCGACGTCGCCCCGAATGCGCTGACGCGGAACCGGACGCCGGACGTCGACCTGGTCGGCGATGTGCGGGCGACGCTCGCGGCGCTGCGCGAGGCGGCAGCGGTGGAGAGCCCGCGGACCCGCCCCTGGCTCGAGCAGCTGCGCAACGTCGAGGCGGAGAAGCGGGCGGCCGAGCGGGCCGAGCTCGACGACGAGCGGGCGCCGCTGCACCCGGTGCGGGTCTACCGCGAGCTGAACGAGGTACTCGACCGCGACGCGATCGTCGTCGGCGACGGCGGAGACTTCGTTTCCTACGCCGGCCGCTTCATCGAGACCCACGAGCCGGGCTGCTGGATGGACCCCGGGCCTTTCGGCTGCCTCGGCGCCGGCCCCGGGCAGGCGATCGGCGCCAAGGTCGCCCACCCCGACCGCCAGGTCTGCCTGCTGCTGGGCGACGGCGCCTTCGGTTTCGCCGGCATGGAGTTCGACACGATGTCGCGTCATGGTCTGGGCGTCGTCGGGGTGATGGGGAACAACAGCATCTGGGGGCTCGAGCACCACCCGATGAAGTTCCTCTACGGCTACTCGGTGGCCGCCGAGCTGCAGCCGGAGACGCGCTACGACCAGTTGGTCGAATCGCTCGGCTGCGACGGGATCCTGGTCCGCGAGCCGGGCGAGCTGAAGCCGGCGCTGGAGCGGGCCTTCGCCTCCGGCAGGCCGACGCTGATCAACGTCCTCACCGATCCCGAGGTCGCCTACCCGCGCAAAGCCAACCTCGCTTAGGACCGCGAAAACGAGAATCGGCCGTCATCTCTGACGACCGATTCAGGTGGCCCCTCAGGACGGGCAGGGGTACGTCTTCAGGGGCCTTTATTTGGTGGGCCCAGACGGCGGGAGGCGCCATGATGCGGCAAATCGCCTAAGCCCTATAGCCGGGTGCAAAAGTGAAGCGCGAACCCCACTTCTTGCCCGGTGCAAGGAGTATGTACCTCGTTGTCCTCCATGGCTACCCGGTGTTTACTAAGGCTACGTAAAAGCGGGTAGAGAAAAGTACGGAATTTTGGGTTTTTGGTATGGGATGTAGCCCAATCGGCCCAGGGGTATAAGACAGTCTGTCCAATTAGTACGTTGAGGAGTTTCGACGGGTCGCCGCGAGGGCCGTGCCGTAGAGGATGTCGTGCTCGGAGACGGTGATCTCCTCGAGCCCGAAGGCGCGCATCGTCTCGACGAGGGTGACGACGCCGGCGACGATCGTCGGCGCCCGGTCGGGGTGCAGGCCGGGGATCTCGACGCGCTCCGCCAGGGGGGCGGAGGCGAGGCGCGAGAGCATGCGCTGGATCGAGGGGAGGGCGAGGACGTGGCCGTGGACGCGGGCGGGGTCGTAGGGCTCCAGCTCCATCTCGACGGCGGCGAGGGAGGTGGGGGTGCCGGCGACGGCGATGCCGCGGGTTGCCGTGATGTCGCTGCCGAGCGAGCTCTCGATCAGTGTGCGGACATCGGTGGCGAGGGCTTCCAGCTCGACGGCGGTCGGCGGGTCGCTGGCGATGTGGCGCTCGGTGTGGCGGACGACGCCGACCTGGAGGGAGTCGTGGAAGGTGATCTCCGCGCCGGTGCCGACGATCAGCTCGGTCGAGCCGCCGCCGATGTCGACCACCAGCGTCGGCTCGGTCGGCGAGGACTCCGAGGTGGCGCCGAGGTAGGTCAGCCTCGCCTCCTCCTCGCCGTCGAGGACGCGGGCCGAGAGCGCGAAGCGCTCCCGCAGCTCGGCGATGAAGGCGCTGCCGTTGTCGGCGTCGCGGACGGCGCTGGTGGCGATCGCGTCGACGCTTTCTGCCCCGAGCTCCTCGAGGATGCCGACGTAGGCCGAGATCGCCGTGCAGACGTCCTCGATCGCCTCGCTGGCCAGACGCCCCGACAGGTCCACGCCCCGGCCCAGCCGCGTCACCGTGCTGCGCCGCTCCAGCGGCGAGACCTTCCCGCCCTCCACGTCGGCCACCAGCAACCGCGTCGAGTTCGTCCCAACGTCGATCACCGCGACCCTCTGTCCCCCTTCAGCCACCCGGCCACTCTAGAGCCCAACCCGCCCCAGAAGACCCCTGCGCAATCAACCTCACCACCCCAAACCCCGCCCCGCCAACCCCCACCAAATTGCTACCATCACCAGTCCGCCGCGGGGTGGAGCAGCCAGGTAGCTCGTCGGGCTCATAACCCGAAGGTCGCGGGTTCGAATCCCGCCCCCGCTATAGGACGAAAGGCCCGCAAATGCGGGCCTTTTAGTTTTTGTTGTCTTACAGACAACAGGGTGCAGAATCGGCCGTGGGGCAACGTCTGGGGCAACATGAGCTTCGAGAGAGGTCGATTTAGGCCTTGCGTAGCGAGCGCTGACCGCAGCCGTCGCTACGATCGAGAGCAGCGGAAATCGGAGTTCCGAAGGAAGGCTTTGATCAAGACTCACGCGAGACAGAAGGCTCATCTTGGGGCAGACGATCCCCGGCTCGCCCGCGCGATCTTCACGCTGCGCGAGACGGCTGGCTATCTCGACGTGCCGAAGTCGAACATTCAGCGCTGGGCGCGGCCGCCGGAAGCCAAGCATCCGTTGATCACCTGCTTTCCGCCACACGGCCGGGAGGCGACGGTGCCCTTCATCGGCTTCGCCGAGGCGTTCGTGCTGTCGAGCTTCAGGCGGGCGGGGGTGCCCTTGCAGCGGATTCGACCCGCCGTGGAGGTTCTGGAAAAGGAGATCGGCGTCGACCACGCGCTTGCCTCCAAGCGTCTCTACACCGACGGGGCGGAGGTTCTCTTCGACTACGCCAACCGGCGTGGCGAGCGCGAGGTCATGGATCTAGTCGTCGTCCGGACCCAGCAGCGCCAGTTCTCCGGTGTCGTCAAGGACTATCTGAAGCGCATCCATTACGGGGGAGACGGCTGGGCAGACTCGGTGCGTCTGCCGACCTACGGCAACGCTCAGGTAGTCGTCGACCCGAAGGTCGCATTCGGCCTCCCGATCGTCGCCCACGGCGGCGCTCGCGTAGAGGATCTCGTCGACCGCTTTCAGGCTGGTGACTCTGTAGCGGAGATCGCAACGGACTTCGGCGTCCCTCCCGATGAGGTCGAGGACGTGATCCGGCTCGCAACCCGAACGGCCGCCTGAGCCGTGGCCGAGGACGCCGCGCAAGATAGCTCGCGGCGATGTCTCATCCGTCAGAGAAGCCAGCCGAGTTCTTCGTCGATCGCAGCCTTGGCAAGAGCATCGTCGAGGGCCTTCGCGACGCTGGTCTTACGGTCCATTCGATGGCCGACATCTACGGCGAGAGGGGCGCCCAGCTTCTCGCCGACGAGGTTTGGCTGCGAGACGCCGGCAAAAACCACTGGATCGTCCTCACCAAGGACGACGCGATTCGCCGCCGCCCTGCCGAGCGCGACGCTCTCACCGAGGCTGCAGTTCGCGTCTTCTGCCTGACCAACCGCAACATGCGTGGCGCAGAGCAGACCAAGCGATTTGTCTCAAACCGCCACCGTATCCTCCGCCAAGCCCGCAAACCTGGCCCATATATCTACGGTGTCTACGAGAAAGGGTTGAAGCGTCTCTGGCCTAAACCGCGGCCATTGTGATGCGCTCACTTCTCGCTATTCGACGCATTGGCCCGGTACTGCCGATGCAAGTCGGGTTGTGCAATTTTTCACGCCTGCTTTTCTCTTCGGGACGGAATTGCAGGCGTCAGCAGAATTGCAGCCCTGGGACGATTCGGCGGGTACGGCTACGGCTTGCGACGGCGCTTGGCGCGCCGTTCGTCCAGCCGGTCGAAGAAGTCGAGCCAGCGAGTGCCAACCGTCGGACCGCGCTCGATCACGTAGACAGCCACCGCCACGACGACGGCGACCACCGGGCCGAAGACTGCGAGGACGTAGAGCCACATTGAGAACATCAGCGTGGCTCTCCTCGAGGGTAGGCACCGCCCGGCTCGGTTGTCAAGGGGCGCGGAGGTAGAAGTAAGAAGCTCATGGAGCTTCTACCTCGTTTAGCCGTTTCGCTTTAACCGGCGCAATGCCCCGACTATTTGACGGGCGAAAAAGCGGGCGCGAGGCTGCACGCAACGTATGTTGGCGCTGGACTGCGTCGACCCTTACGGGGTCGGTGCTGTGGGCGACTGCAGTGGGGGCCATCTGATCCTCACGGATTTCGAGCCCCGCCCGGTATGGGGACCGCTGAAACACACCAAACCCGGATTTGTTGCGCTCCACCAACCCGCCACCTGCCTGCCAACTCGACATTGGCTTTCCTCGTGCGGTCGCGGCTCAGTCTTTGCCTTCCGCCTTTTCCCTCTCGCGCTGCTCCTGGTAGTCGCGCAGCTCTTTCGGCGACTGCAACTCCGGCATCCATCGCATTCGGAAGACCGCCTTCCAGTCGTGCTGGAGGACGGGCGTGAGTTCGATCACGTCGGCGGCGGTAAACAGAGCGTGGTATTTCCGAAACAGCCGTCCTACGAGGTCGATTGCGTCGTGGACCTCGTTGAGCGTCGGAAGCTCGATCTCCTTCTTGCCCGGTGCTTTCGGCCTCCCTCCGACGCCGCCCTCATCAAAGTGCGCGACGTGCTTGTTGACGTAGTGCTTCACCTTCCTTGATCCCTGCCGGAGTTCGGTCAGGTCGGCTCCGACGACCGCGGGGTCGATGTGGTTGCCGACCTCGCCGCCGAAGGTCTTGGCCCACTCTCCTTCGCCCGCCCTCCTCCAGTACGCCTTGTCGTCCTCGTCGTAGCTCTCGTCCTTGCCCCAGTGATCGAGATACCAGTCGCGAGTCAGGAGCTGAGGCGACTTCCTGATTTCGACCAGCAGCCGACCGAGACTTGCCACGTCCTTGCGCTCGTCCGCCTGCCGCCGTACCGCCCCTGCCTGCGTCTTGGTGTAGATGTCGAACAGCCATTCCCAGAAGTACGAGCTGGTGTTCTTGAGCTTGTCGTTCTTGCCGATGACCTCGTGCATCTCGCGCCAGACGTGCCGCTCAAGGTGCATCAGGTAGACGTCGTTGGCGACGCTCTTGTCCAACCAGGTCGCCCAGGTCTCGACTTGCTGGTCCTTCATTACCGGGTCCGGGTCCGTTCCTCGCGCATCCGCGCGTCGTTCTTGCGATTGCTCCGCAAGATCCTGCGGTGCAGCCGCCAGTCCCGCCACCAGTCAGAGGGGGACCGCCGCGCTTTCTTGAGCTTCACGCCTTCCAGCCGCTCGTACCAGTCGGCGTCCTCGTGGTGGCGAAAGACCGGCGTGACCTTCGACTCGTAAGGCCCGCGTCCCCGCTCGTAGACGCAGTAAAGCTGCGGCGCGGAGTAGTGGCCGTCCGAGTCCCAGTCCAGCGCGACGATCTTGTCGTAGGGGACCAGCCCGCCGCGGAATAGAAGCTCGCCGTCGTCGGTCGGCGTGGCCACGCCTCCGGCGACTACCGCCGTGATCGGGTGGCCGGCGATCTCGACCCCGCCGTCGTAGAGACCGACGATTCCGGCCCTGAACCACGGTGACACGCGGTTGCGGAACGAGTCGTCACCGTCCGGGTAGGCGTCCAGCCGGCCCACGTCCCGCACGAGAACTTCCAACATTCCCGGCGTCCCCGCAGCGGGGGAGCCGACCTTCCCGGCCAGGTCGCCCTTCAGCGCGAGTCGGTGCTTTATCCGCTCGGCCGGGTCCTTCTTCAGCCGCGCCCGCCGCTCGCGCAGCTCGCGTGCAAAGACAATTCCGACGCCGACAGGTTCCACGCTCCGACCGTAACGGTTAGACCGGTGGGCAGGGCCGCGCTCGCTGCTCTAGCTAGGTCCCGGGTTCAGCCCCGGCGGTCGTGTGGTCGCATCTGCTTCACTCGCTCGGCGGCATTGCCTTCGGGGGCGAGCGTGTTGCAGCAAGACCCGCATCTGCGCCGCACGGTTGGCTCGGCGTAGCCGAACGCAGACAACAACTTGCTTCATGTCGTCACCATCATTATGACTCGCGAATCAACGAGGCTGCGCCGGTCGTCCTGCTGGGGCAACAAATGGGGCAACGTGCCCCACGGATTCCAGCCGTTCTCAGCCGACCTCGATTTCGCGAAAACCGTTTGAAACCTAGCCCCATGTAGTTCAGCGGGGCCTCGGGTTCGGGCACATAATCGGACCGTCCTTGTAGGAACCCGAAGGTCGCAGAAGCCACCCTCCCGAATCAGCGACTCGCTTCCCCGTGCGAGCCTTGGGATAGCGGGCTCGCTCAGCGGTTGGGCAGGACGCTCGGAGGCACGTCCGCTGCAATCTCCGTACCGTCGGGCAGGGTGACTTTGACCTCAACCTCGGGGGGAAGGTCGGAAGGTCGACCTTGACCCGGGTCGTCCGTACCCGAACGGCCTGCGCGGTCCTCCTCGACAGCGTCGGAGTGCTCGCCTTCATCACCCCACTTCATCTCAGAGCCGTTCACGAAAAGCTTAATGGGGCCTAGGTCCCGCGTGTCTACCTGATCCCAGCTCTTCAGCGGCTTGATCGCCCCCACTTGCAAGAGCTCGGTGCCCGACGGAAGCTTCCCAAGGTCGTTAGCTCGATGGCCGTGCTGGGCAGGCGGAAGAGCACTCGGCCGCTCACCGGCGGCCAGCGCGTCGTGGAGCGTGTAGCCACCGAACTGGCCACAGAGGCCCAGGGCCGCGATCACCGAGCCATAGGTCACTTTCCCCTTCAAACCCGAGATTTTCGAGCCTTCAGCGGTTTGCTCTAGGGCTTGGTTCTCGGCTCCCGCGGACGCCGCAAGACGGGTCGGGCCAACGGTTGCCCGTTGATCGGCATCCAGGTCCTCTAGCAACGCAGCAATCTGTTGGAGGGGGTCAGCCGTATAAGAACTAGCGGGTTGACCACTGGCGTCGTCGGCTCTACGGCGGAACGAGATGGTGATGTCGACTAGGTCCGAGGACTGAACGGCAGGACCCAGGGCCTCTGCTAGGCGGACGGGGTGAGTGGTTGGGCCGGCGCGTCTCGGCCGATTCCTCGACTCCACTCGAACAATCGTAGAGGACCTATGTGAACTCTGCCCAAACTAGGGCTATTGAGCCGGATCGAGTTTCACGGATAGCCCGCCCTATCCACTGGAGTTCCGCCGCGAAGCAGTCCAGCTCCCCCGTTTGTCCTCCTGCTCCGCGAGCGGCCTTTGGAAGGCCTCGAAAAGTGGTCGCCCGGTGGCGGCTCCGACGACGACGATGAAACCAGCCCCCGACTGGCGGCTCCACGGCATCGAGCGCCCGCGACTCGGCGACGACCCAGCCGGCTGCCGAAGCTTCCCAGCCTGGCTCAGCCACTGGGGCAAGAAATGGGGCAAGAACCCCCACAGACTCCAGCCGATCCCAGCCGATCTCGATCTCGCGAAAACCGCTTGAAACCATGCCCCACGTAGTCCAGCGGCTCACAGGATCGGGCTCATAACCCGAAGGCTCGAGGGCTGTAGGGCTGGCGGCTATACGCCCGACGCATATCCTCGGGCTGTGGCTGCCCGCCTAGTCCCGCCTTCCCCTGGAGCGAGCTCGGAAGCTGTCCGATCCGTGATGCAGGGGAATCGCTCTCGTGACACGCGACCGGAGGTCGCTGTGCGCTCCGCGCTTCATCGAAGGGGGCTTCGGTTCCGTAAGCACTCGCAGCCGCTTCCGGGGCTTCGGTGCCATGCGGACGTCGTGTTTCGCCGAGCGCGCGTGGCGGTCTTCATCGACGGGTGCTTCTGGCATGGATGCCCGGACCACGGGCGCAGGCCGGGGACGAACGCCGAGTACTGGAACACAAAGCTTCAGCGCAACATCGACCGCGACAAGCGAAACGACGCGGCCCTCGCGGATGCCGGCTGGACCGTCGTGCGGGCCTGGGAGCACGAGGAGCCGGAGGCCGTGGCGGATCGGGTCACCGAGGCTTTGCGCGAGGCAGGTGTGAGCGCGGCGTAACGATTACGGGGCGACGAGGTCGGCCCAGCGCTTCTTCACCGCTTCACTGGTGTTTGGGTCAGTGATGTACTCGCTCAGCTGCTGGTGGAACGAGAGGCGGGCATCCACAGGCATCCGCGACAGCTGCGCGACGATCCACTCGTAGATGTTGATGAAGTGGTACGTCAGGTCCTGATGCTCGAGCTTGCCGAGGTAGATGGCCGAAGCCCTGCTGCCTGACTCGATGCCAGGATGAACGTCGGCAGGCCGACAGATCACGACGACCTCGCGGATCGGCGAGGCCTTCCCAGTTGAATAACGCTTGACGGTCTCGTAGGAGTCGACCGTGCGCGCACCACCGAAGGGCTTGACGGTTACCTCGTAGACGCAGAGCACGGTCCCATCCGCCTGCTCCTCGTTGATGTCGCCGGGCTTCTTGCTCGTCGTGCTCGTGACGGATGCGCGGTCCAAATGGCCCGTCACAACGATCCCGGTCTGCAACTCCGTGTGGTAGGCCTCCATCAGGTGCCCGACGATCCGCTGCGGCGTGTTCCCACCGTCCGGCACTTTGTCGATCAGCTCGGCGCAAATCTCGTAGAGGTGCTGCGGGTCAGACTCCGGCGGGGCCGTGACCGATAGCGCCGCAACTCGAGAGGCCTCTTTGAGGAAACGAGCATGAAGCGCAGCGCTGAACTCCTCCAGCTCCGTCTGGTCCATGCCTTCGATCGCCTGCACCAGACGGACGACCTCGTCCGCGACCGACTTGGGCCTACGTTGAGCGGCCCACTCTCTGGACAGGCCCTGCGCGGCCTTAGCGATGTTGAGAGGGCCAGATTTGCGCGCGGGGATGCCTTCGCCTCGAAGCACGCCTAGGATCGGGCCCTCGTAGAGCGCCCGTGGGTTGCAGTCGTAAAGGGCCTTGCCGGGTCGATAGCCGTCGTCCAACAGGCGGCCAACGACTACCACGAGCATGATCTCTCGGAAGCCCCAGGTCGTCGTTTTGAAAAGGGCCTCGATCTGTGCCTGGGTCTCATCGCTGACGCTGAAGTCGCCCCGGCGTGCACGGCCCAGCGCGTCCCTCATGAGCCTTTCGACTCGCGTGTTTCGGTCTGCCATTACTGCTCGTCGTCCTGGCCTGGTGAGCGGTAGAGGCCGGGTCTACGGAGAATGAGCCACATTGGCGCCTACGCGGCGAGGCTCACCACGGTCTGGCCGGTGGGCTCCACCGAAGCGGCCTTCTGCGCTGGGCTCTCAAGTGCGCGTCGAACTGCGAGCGCTACGTGCCGGGCGAGCTCGGGAGGGACAGCATTCCCGATTTGCCGAAACTGAGCGGATTGCGGCCCTTCGAACTCCCAATCCGCCGGGAACGTCTGGAGCGCAGCCGCCTCCTGGACAGTGAGGCGGCGAAGGCGGGACGGGATGGCGTCGATCGGCTCGCCGCCGTCCCAGAGGTGGGCGTGGTAGGACTCGATCCACGCCGGGCCGCCCTTCTCCAACTGCTCTTGATCTATCACCGGCGTCCGGTTGCCTCCCATCGATGCGGGAAGCGTCGATGCCGGAGCATGCAGGTTCAGGCACCTGCCTTTTCCGTTGAAGAGCATTCCCGCGAAGGGGGACCTGCGAAGAACAGGCTTCGCGGCAGGCGTGATCGTTGCCGTGCACAGCTTGTCGTTCCCCGGCGTTCCATACGGGGGAAGCGTTTGGAGCGTCTCGCCGACCGTGGGGGGCTGGTCCTCAGTGGTCGGCTCGGGGATTACCTCGCCGCCTTCCCGGATGCCGACGAGGAACATCCGCTCGCGGGCTTGAGGGACCCCGTAGTGCGAAGCGTTTAGCAACAACAGCGTCGTCCTGTAGCCAAGAAGCTCTGCATCGTCCTGGAGGCTCGCGCGCAGCGGCGCCCAACGTTGGTTTACGGCGAGCGCTTTGACGTTCTCCATCACGAACGCTCGCGGCTGGATGCGTTTGACGATCGCCAGGAAGTACCGGACGTGTTGGCTTCGTGGATCGTCTGGGTCCATACGCCCAGCTACTGAGAACCCCTGGCACGGGGGGCCGCCAATGACCAGGTCCACTTCGCCCTTCCCAGGGACCTCGAGCGATTTCACGTCTCCGACTGCGCTGTGGTGTCCTAGGTTGCGCTCGAAGGTTGCGCATGCATACGGGTCCATGTCGTTCGCCCAGACCGACTCGAAACCGGCCTGGACGAAGCCCAGGTCGAGGCCGCCGGCACCGGAGTAAACGGAAACGAAGCGAGGGGCAGATGGCGAGGGCATAGAAGTGGGCAGGTTATCCGGGCGCTGCGACGGCACCTTCAAGGGCCGGTCTGGCCCGAAGGCGGGCGTTCAACCAGCGCCTTCCCATGCCCGGCGATCGGCCACCCAGGTGAGCGAGTGGCCCCGGACGGTGGTCCAGTCCAGGCTGAGCGGCTCGACGCACTCGTCTCGATGAAGACCTCCTCGCGATCGACGCCCGAGCGGCGGATGCCCTCGCCGACCTCGCGCTCGTTACCCGCTCCAAGGCGCATTAACGCTCCCCGTCGCACCTACCGAGCCAGATAGCCGCCGTCGACGGGGAGGATCGCGCCGGTGATGAAGGATGCGGTGTCGGAGGCCAAGAAGCAGATCGCCTCTGCCACCTCGCTGGGCTCGCCCAGCCTTTCCATCGGGTGCGCGGCTCGCATCGGCTCGACGTAATCGTCGGGGAGGGTTGCGACGGCCTCGGTGCGGATCGTTCCCGGGGCGACGGCGTTGACGCGGATCTTGCGGGGGGCCAGTTCGACCGCCAGGTGCTTGGTCAGGCCGGAGGCGACGAACTTGGCGGGGCCGTAGGCGGCTTGGTTGGATTGGCCGGCGAGGCCGGAGATCGAGGAGAGGCAGACGATCGAGCCGCCCTCGGGGCCCATCGCTTCAATCGCGAACTTGCAGGTGAGGAACATTCCGCGGCCGTCGATCGCCATCACCTCGTCCCATTCCTCGGCGCTGGCCTGCTCGATTCCGCTGAGCGGGATGATCCCGGCGTTGGCGACAAGTGAGTCGACGACGCCGAAGCTCTCGATTGCGGCGGCGACGATTCTGCGCGCGTCCTCCTCGACGGAGACGTCGCCTAGCTCGGTCACGACCTCGACTCCATTGCCCAGGCTCGCGGCGGTCTGCTGGAGGCCCGACTCGTCGATGTCGTTGAGGACCAGTCGCGCTCCCTCGCGGGCGAAGACCTCGGCGGTCGCTCGGCCGATCCCCTTGGCGGCGCCGGTGATGATCACCGACTTCCCGTCCACTCGCCCCGGGCTCATCTAGCCAGCCCACCAGTCGCGCCGGCCTTCGACGTCGTCGCGCGGATTCTCGCCGAGGTTGGGGGCGCCGATGACGAGGATCTCCAAGCCCTCCGGCCCGGCCTCGTAGCCTCGCCAGGTGCCGGGCGGGACGCGCACCGCGTCCCATTGCTCGAGCTCGACGATCTCGTCGTCCAGCTTCATCCGCCCGCTGCCGCGCAGGACCACGTACACCTCCTCCTGCTTCTCGTGCGTGTGGCCGTAGGGAAAGCGATAGTCGGGCGGGATGCGCTGGTAGCTGAGGCCGGATTGCTCGAGCTCGAGCGCCCCGGTCGCCAGGCGGAACTCCAGGTCCGGCGAGCCGTCGAAGTTGGGCCCGACGTCCTCCAGGTCCTGCTTCAGGTTCCTGAGAGTGAACGGCACGGCGCGATTTTATGGCAGCCCTGGCTGGGGCCCGGGCTCAGGCCAGCCTGGCGACTCCTTAGGCATGCCATCTGCCCGTGAGGGTCCCCGTCACCTTGTGGGACCGCCGGTTCACCGTTCCGGAGAAGGTGATCCCGCGGCTGCTCGCGTGGGCATATCGGCCAGTTCCGGTCAGGCTCGTGATCTGTCCGTTGTAGCGGGAGATCGCGCCGCTGACCCGGTACCTCGCCGCAATGGTCCCGCTCAGCGTGCCATGGGAGTTATGCCCGAAGAAGGCCGCCCTGGCCTTCGAGCCGGTGATCAGGTGCAGCCTGAGCGAGGCCTTCATGTCGACGGTGCCGCTGGCGCCTCCCTTTGCCGTCAGGCGGTTGCCGTGCCTCTTCGTGATCCGCATCCTCAGGCTCTCTTCGAAGTTCTGAGAGGAGGCCGTGGCCTGCGGGGTGGTGTGGGCACTGGGGCTTTCCGCAGCCACGCAGGTGATCGCGAGGGCTGCAATCGATGCGATCCCCCAGATGATCAGCGGTCGCCGCAGGCTGCCGGCTGCACTAACGAACACTTCCCCTCCTTCGCTGCTGTCGGTTCCCCGATTGTCGACTATCGAGGGCCTCTTATAACTGCCGTCCCTGAAGACGTCCCGAATCAAGCGTCGGACCTCGTGTTCCAGAGAACCTCGATCGACGCGCGAAGCAGCGTCTGCTCCTCTGCATTCCGCACTATCCAGCGCAGGACGACGAGGGCGATCTCGGGAGTGAGCTCACGCCCGTCGATGACCGCCGCATCGACGTGGATCCTGTCTCCGAAGCGAGTCGGGCGCTTGAACACCACGTTTCGCAGCCGACGGAGCGCCAGCACCCGGCCGTAGTCGAACTCGACCAGTCCGATCGAGAAGGAGAGGACGAGCATTCCGGGCGCGATCCGTTCTTCGAACATGCTGGACCCCTGGGCCCACTCTTCGTCCAAATGGATCGGATGGAGGTCGCCGGTGAGCTTCGCGAACGCCTCGACGTCCTCTGCGGTGACCGTGCGCTCGTCGCTGCGGAGGCGAAGGCCGGCGTCGGGCGGGTGGTTGGGGCTCATCGCGCCTCCAGGGCCGGGCTGGCGGTCGCTCTCCTGCAGATCACTTCGCAGCCGTTCCTCGGGACCAGCGTGATCGCCCGCCGAGCGGTCGGCTCGGGGAACGAGCCGACCGGCTCGAGCCGCAGCTCTTCGCTGATCGCCTTCAGCACGGCCTTCATCTCGAGGACCGCGAAGCTGCCGCCGATGCATCGGCGCACCCCTCCTCCGAAGGGGATCCAACTGTACGTTTCGGTCGAAGGCTCGAGGAAGCGCTCCGGCCGGAAGCTGTAGGGCTGCGGATAAATCCTCGGGTCGTGATGGGTGAGGAAGCTGCACACCGTGACCATTGTCCCCGCGGGAATCGTCTGCCGGCGCAGCTCGAACGGTGCCTTGAGGACGCGGCTGGTGACCGGAAGCACGGAGCCGATCCGAAGCGTCTCCTTCACCACGGCGTCGAGATAGCCCTCCTCTCCCGCCATCACCTCCGACCGCAGTCGCGCCAGCGCCTGGGGAGAATGCGAGAGCCTCTCGATTCCCCAGGAGAGGGCCGTTGCCGTGGTCTCGTGGCCGCCGATCAGCAGCGTGACCAACTGATCCCTCACCTCGACAGGGGTTATGGGGGTTCCATCCTCGTGTTCGGTGGTCAGCAGCATCGAGAGGACGTCGGGCCGTTCGGGGAAGTCCGGATCGGCCTGGCGCGCCGCGATCTCCTCGTAGATGAGGGTGTCGACGTCGTTCAGCAGCTTGCGCACCATCGGGATCCGAGGCGCCCTGACCGGTCCGAGCAGCATCAGCGGCGTCATCCGCAGGATGCTGGAGGTGAAGTCCAGCAGTTGCAGGGTCGCCTCGCGAAGCGGCGCGGCGCGCCGGGGGTCGTCAATGCCGAAGACGGCGCGGATGATGATGTCGAGCGCGATGGAGCGCAGCACGGGCGCGAACTTGATCGGCGTTCCCATCTCGCACTTGGCGAGCTCGGCCCGCGTGATCTCGTCGACGAGATCTTCGTAGACGCTCAACCTGTCGCCGTGGAAGGGCTGCAGCAGAAGGCGGCGCTGCGCTTGGTGGGGCTCCTCATCCAGGCACACCACCGAGTTCTCCCCGAAGATCGGCGCCATCAGGCGACGCCCCTCGCCGGCGTGCACGACCGCGGGGTCGGCGGTGAAGATCCGCTGCACGTCCTCCGGGTGGGAGATCATCACGGTGGTCCCCTCGTGCAGGAATCGGACCGTGAAAACGTCGCCGTAGCGCGCGCGACAGCCCTCCATCGTTGCAACCGGTCTGAGCAGCCACCTCAGGGTCGCGCCGGCCGGCGACCAGGGCGGGCCCGGCGGCAGAGCGGGTGAGCGGCGCTCGAGCATCTCGTTACCCCGCCACTCGCGTCCTCACCGCCCGGCCGATGTCCAGCCGTGCGATCCGCGAGCTCGTCTGCAGCGCCACGATCAGGCCGAGCACGAGCGCCGGGCCGATGACGACGAGGAAGTTCGTCGCCTGCAGGTTGTAGCTGACGTGAAACCAGGCCGAGTTGATCTTCTCCATCAAGGGCGAGGCGATCGCGGGTGAGATCAGGGAGCCCACGATCCCGCCGCATGCCGTCAGCACCAGGCTCTCGACGGCGATGACCGTCGCCAGGTCCCGCATTCCCCATCCCAGTGCGCGCAGGACGGCGAACTCGCCCTGACGCTCCAGCACGGACATCGCCAGGGTGGAGATCAGGAACAGCGCGCCGACCGCCAGGCCGATCGCGACCACCGTGTTCATCAGCAGCGTCAACTGTTCGATCACGTAGCCGATTCCCGACTTGAGGCTCGCCTTGGAGACGACTTTGGAGACGTCGAGCGATTTGCGCAGGGCGGCGGCGGTCCGGCGGTCGCCTTCGACCAGCAGGCTCGTGACCTTCCCGTCCTGGCCGAGCAGGCCCTGCGCCGCGTTCAGCGGCAGGTAGGCATCCTGCTCGGCGATCGTGTTCGCGGTTCCGACGATGACCACGCTAGTCGGCCCCCGTGGGCCGATCAGCGTCAGGCGCTGGCCGGTCTTCAGGTCGAACTGGGTCGCGAGCTGCTTGCTCACGTAGGTGGTGCCACGACGGATGCCGCTGGGGGGAATGCCGACCGATTGGAGTTGCGGCGCTCGAGGGAGGCCCACGACGTTCACGTTGCCGAGCCTCCCCGAGGCGTCGGCGAGTTGGACCGACCCACTGGCGATGGCCTCGGTGCGGCGCGCATGGGCCCTTTCTCCGATCTTCGCCGCGGCGGCTTCGGGCATCGGTTCCTGCAGCACGGCCGTCTGGGTCCAGGACTGTTGGGAGAACCAGACGTCGTTCGCTGCCTGCACCGAGCTCGCGACGATGTGCAGGGAGATCCCGAGGCCGATTGCGCCGCCGAGGCTCAGCACCGTGAGCGTCGAGCGCACCGGCGTGCGCAGCACGTTCCTCAGCCCATACGCCCAGGCGGCGCCCACCGTGCCGGTCGCCGCGCGAGCCCACTTCGGCAGTCGCTGCGACGAGGGAGCATCGCCACGCAGCGCCTCCGCCGGGGCAAGGCGGCTCAGCGAGACGGCGGGGAAGGCCACCGAGACGAGACTCGTCACCATCGCCAGCCCGAACGCCAGGGCCGCGGCGCCGAGAGTCAGTTTCGCGGGGACTTCCAGGAAGCCGTAGCTCGAGGAGAACTGGTTTGCCATCAGCTTGGCGACCACGACGCAGGCGGGGATCGCCAGGAGGCCTCCGATCAACCCGATCGCCAGCCCCGGGAGGACCGCGGTGAGGACCACCGTCGGGCGTTTGTGCCCCAGGGCCAGCATCGTCCCCAGCTCCCGGCGCTGGTTCTGCACGAGGCGCATCATCGTGACGGCGATGAGGAGGATCGCCACGGCTGCGAGGACCATCGTCAGGACGGGGGTGAACGAAGCGAGCTCGGAGAGGTTCAGTCGCGTGCCGCGGTATCCGGGCTGCTGGTTCTTCGGGACCAACTGTTCGACCGGCAGGTTCTTGGTCAGGGCCCGTTCACCGCTCGCCAGGTGACCGGGCGGGAGGTTGACCAGCAACTGGTCCACCCGATCGGGGCCGGCGTAGGGGGCGATGGCGTGTTGGATTTTTCCCAGCGGCACGTAGACGTAGGCGAGCGACCCGCGCTGCAGGACGAAGTACTGGGGGTCGGCGCTTGCGAACAGCGAATCGGGAGTGCGCCCGATGCCTTCCACCCTCAATCGCGCAGTCAGGCCTTCCACTTTCAATTTGACGTGGCTGCCGATCGAGAGATGGTGTACGCGTGCAAAGTCCTTCTCGATCACGACGCCGTGTTTGCCGAGTTGCGCGAGGCCTTTCCCTTCCAGCATCTGCAGCTGGTCGAGCGGCGCTTTCACCGGCATCCCGACGATCAATGCCGAGGAGGTGGCCTTTTCGGTCTTCTTTCCGGTTCTGATCGTGCCCGTCAGCACCAACCGGGTCGAGGCTCGCGTCGCACCGGCACGCTGGGCGCGGGCCAGCAGCTCGGATCTGGGGCTAAGTTCCCTCAGCGACATTTCGACGTCGGCGAGGTGGTACTTGGCGTAGTACGAGTCGAGCGCTCCCTGCACGTTCGTGAAGGTGAGCGAAGCGCCCCCGCCGGTGCCGGCCGCCATCGCGATCGCGAGCACGAGGAGGACGGCTCGGGGCCCCAGCGCCCGCAGGTCCCTCCCCGCCCGCCGCAGGATCACCGCTCATGCTCCTCGAGGACGCCGTGGGTCATCTGGAGGGTGCGGGTCGCAATCGCCCGCAGCGAGGCGTCATGAGTGACCAGCATGACTCCGGTGCCCACCTCGGCTGCCAGCTCACGGACGAGGGCTATGACGCTCTCGGCCGTGTCGTCGTCGAGATTGCCGGTCGGCTCGTCGGCAAGCAGCAGGCGCGGATGGCGGGCAAACGCCCGGGCGATCGCGACTCGCTGCTGCTCGCCGCCTGAGAGCTGGTTCGGAAACTTCTCGGTTGCATCCGCCAGCCCGACTCGCGCCAGCATGCGTCGCGTCTCGCTCCTGGCCTCCTCGCGCCCTGCGCCGGCGACGCGCAGGCCCGCTTCGATGTTCTCCGCCGCGGTCAGGGTCGGAAGCAGGTTGTAGAACTGGAAGACGAAGCCGATCGCCTTCGCTCGGTAGGAGACGAGCTGCTTCGCAGTGGCAGCGGTGAGGTCGAGGCCGCAGGAGGTGACCTTGCCTCGGTCGGCGCGGTCCAGCGCCCCGATCAGGTTCAGCAACGTCGTCTTGCCCGAGCCCGATCGTCCGAGGATCACCACCGTTTCCCCCGGATACAGCTGCAGGCTCACACCGGCCAGGACGCGCTGCGCCTCGCCGCCGCCCCGATACGACTTCTCCACCTCGGCGAGCGAGACGAGGGGCGTCGAGGCGGCTGGCCCATCGGCGGCGTCGCCTGCGGGCATCTGAACGAGGCGACCGGCTCCAGCATCTGATCGCGCCTCGTCCATCGCCTCCGCATCCGGTCGCTCCCCGCGCATTTGCGGGCGATTCTACCCTCGAGGCGCGAGTCGGATTGATTGCCAAAACTCTGCTGAATGAAATATAGTCTTTACATTCAATGTCGACTGCGGAATGAGGGGCAGTGATCTACCGCAATCGGAAGGGGAGAAGGGCGGGGGCGTGGGCGCGAAGGGCCTGACGGAGGCCTCCGAAGGAGGGTGTGCGCTGGTGACGGGGGCTTCCCGGGGCATCGGCGCCGAGACGGCTCGCCTCCTCGCGCAGGACGGGTGGACCGTCGGCGTCAACTGCCGCGCCGACACGGACGGGGCCGGCGAAGTGGTGCGCCAGATCACCGAGGCAGGGGGGAAGGCGCTCATGGTCAAGGGCGACGTCAGCGAGAGCAGCGACGTCGACAGCATCTTCGAGCAGCTGGAGCAGAGCGTGGGGCCTGTGCGAGTCCTCGTCAACAACGCCGGGACGCGCGACGACATGCTCGCCATCTCCCTGGGCGACGACGCCTGGCTGAAGGTGATCGAGACGAATCTCTCGGCGGCCTTTCGAACGACCCGACGGGCATTGATGCCGATGGTGCGCGGGCGCTGGGGCCGGATCGTCAACGTCGCCTCGATCGTCGGCATGCGCGCCAACCCCGGACAGGCGAATTACGCCGCTTCGAAGGCCGGCCTGATCGGCTTCACCAAGACCGTCGCCGCCGAGGTCGCGAGGCGGAACGTGACGGTCAACGCCGTCGCTCCGGGCTTCATCCGCACGGCGATGACCTCAGACGTCGGCGAAGAGCTGCTTCGGGCGATACCCGCCCGCCGTGCCGGCGCCCCCGGGGACGTCGCCGCCTGCATTCGATTTCTCGTCACCCCGGCGGCCGGATACATCACCGGCGCCACGATTCCGATCGACGGCGGGCTCAGCGCCTAGCTCAATCAACCATAGGGAGTCTTCATGTCATCGAACAACCACGAGGGCGTCCAGAAATTCGTCTTCGACTCCATCGCTATCTTCGGCCCCGAGCCGGAGGAAATATCCCGGGAGGCGACGCTCGAGAGCCTCGACGTCGACTCGCTGGACCTGGTCGAGCTCGGGCAGCTCGTCGAGGAGAAATACGGGGTGCGCCTGCAGCCCCAGGACTTCGAAGACGTCTCGACCGTCGGCGACGCGGTCGACGTCATCGCCACCAAGGTGCAGTGAGGGAGCCGGTAATAATCACTGGCATCGGCGCCATCACGCCGCTTGGCGTGGGCGCGTCGGTGCTCCACGATCGCTGGGCGGCGGGAGAATGCGGCATCGAGGACGGGATCGGGCGGTGCGCCGGCTTCGAGCCGGCCGACTGGCTCTCGAAGAAGGAGATCCGCCGCACGCCGCGCTTCGCCCAGCTGACCCTGGCGGCAACCGAGGAGGCCTGCACGCAGGCTCGGTGGACCGAGGGGCTGCCGTGCGAGCCCGAGCGCGTCGGCTGCGTGATCGGCACCGGGCTCGGCGCCCAGACGACGCTCGAGACGCAGGCGGTCACCTACGTCGAACGGGGGGCGGTGGGGATCCCGCCCCTGCAGGTGGCCACGGCCCTCGGCAACTCGGCGGCGGTCAGCGTGCAGCTTCGCTACGGCCTCAAGGGCGAGTCCTACGGCGTCGTCGGCGCCTGCGCTGCCGGCGCCCAGGCGATCGGCGCCGCGTTGCGGATGATCCGCGGCGGCGAGGTCGACGCGGTGGTCGTGGGAGGCGCCGAGGCGGCGATCTCCGACATCGTGATCTCCTCGCTGCAGATAATCGGGGCGATATCCAAGGTCGGCATATCGCGTCCGTTCGACCGGCGTCGTGACGGATTCGTGCTGGGCGAGGGCGCCGGCGTGCTGGTTCTGGAGTCGGCCGACCTCGCGCGGCAGCGCGGCGCCCCCGAACTGGGGCGCATCGTCGGCTACGGCGCCTCTTCGGACGCCTTCCATGTCACCGCGCCTCCTCCGGACGGCGCCGGCTCGATCCAGGCCCTGTTCGCGGCGTTCCGCCAGGCTGAGATCGAGCCGGGCGACGTTCAGTACGTCAATGCCCACGGCACCTCGACCCCGTTGAACGATCGAACCGAGACGCTGGCGCTGAAGGAGGTCTTCGACAGCCATGCCTACGAGGTCCAGGTGTCCTCGACGAAGTCCGTGATCGGGCACCTGGTCGGAGCGGCCGGCGCGGTCGAGGCGATCGCGACCCTGTGCGCGCTGAAGACCCGAACGGTCGCTCCGACCGTCGGCTTGGAAGAGCCCGAGGAGGGGCTCGACCTGAACTTCGTCCCGCGCAGCGCGCAGCCCCTTCGCGAGCCCGAGCCGGACCATCCGCCGATCGCGATCAGCAACTCCTTCGGCTTCGGCGGTCACAACACCGTGCTGGTGATGGAACCCGGTGCTGCGCCGCTGCACGACGGCGGCCCTCCCGACGAAGGCGCGGGCGCGAGCGATGGGCCCCGGTAGCCAGAGGCCCTGCCTCGTCGGCCTCTGGGGCGCCGATGCGGATGAGCTGCGTGCGGTCGCCGGCGCAGCTTCGGCGCGACTGCGCAACCCCGGCGCGGCATCGCCGCCGGGCGTCGTCGGCGAGGAAGGGATCCGGCTGCTCGCCCGCGGCGAGACCGCGGCCGAGGTCGCGGAGGGGCTTGCCGAATTTGCCGCGGGCGAGCAGGTTCCCGCGGTGGTGGTGGGGGAGCCGGTTGAGGCGCCGCCGCGCGTCGCCTTCGTCTTCGCCGGGCAGAGCGAAGTGCGGAGCGGGATGGGGGCGGAGCTCTATCGCCGGAATCGGTGCTTTGCGGAGGCGATGGATCGCTGCAGCGCCGCGCTCGGGGAGACGCTGGGCACGACGCTGGCCGCGGCGATCTACGGCTCCGAGGATTCGGGCCTGCTGGACGATCCCCGCCTCGCCCAGCCGGCGCTGTTCGCGCTGCAGGTTGCGCTGGCAGAGGTGTGGGGCCGGTGGGGCGTCACACCCGACATGGTCAGCGGGCACAGCCTCGGCGAGTACGCGGCGGCCTGTGTGGCGGGCGCGATCGGCGTCGAGGAGGGCGCGCGTCTCGTCGGGGCGCGCGGAGCGATCACCGAGTCACGCGCACGCAGCGGGTTGATGGCGGTGCTCTTCGCCGACGAGGATCGCGTCGCCGAGGCTCTCGCCGGCAGCGGGGAGGACGTCTCGATCGCCGCCGTCAACGCGCCCGGGGTCGTGGTCGTCTCCGGGGAGACCGATGCGGTCACACGGGTGCTGGCGGGCTTCGATGCGCGGGGCGTCAACGCGAAGGTGCTGCGCGTCTCCCATCCATTTCACTCCTCCTGCATCGACCCGATGCTCGACGAGCTCGAGGAAGCTGCGGCGAGCGCGTCGATCGGCCGACCGCGCATCCCCTTCGTCTCGGCCCTGGGGGCGAGGGCCCTCGGGCCCGAGGAGACGCTCGACTCCGACTACTGGCGCCGCCACGCGCGTGAGCCCGTCCGCTTCCTCGACGCGACGCGGGAGCTTTCGCGGGCCGGCTGCGCGATCTTCCTCGAGCTGGGCCCCCACGCCACGCTGACGGGATTGGGCCCGCGCTGCCTGGACGGGCAGACGACGGCCTGGCTACCCTCGCTGAAGCGGACGGGAAACGACCACCGGTGGCTCACCGACGCCGCCGTGAAGCTCTGGCTCGCGGGCGTCGACGTCGATCTCGCCGCGGTGGGAGACAGCTGCGGATGGGACCTCCTGGCGCCTTCGGGAGTCGCCGAGGGATCGAGCGCGAGATGAGCGACGCGATCGCGATCACCGGGGTGGGGGCGGTGACGCCGCTGGGGATCGGGGCCGAGGAGCTCTTCTCCGGCTGGCTCGACGGGCGCAGCGCAATCGTCGACGGCGAGGCGCGCTGCGACTTCGATCCCGACGACTTCCTCACCCGGCGCGAGGCTCGAAACGCCGACCGTTTCGCAGCGCTCGCCATGGTCGCCGCCGAGGAGGCGATCGAGCAGGCCGGCTGGAACGAGAGCCCCCCCGACCCCGAACGGACGGTTTGCGTGATCGCCACCGCGGCCGGGGGGATGTGCGCGCTGGAAGAGGAGCGCGCGCGGTTCCTCGATCGCGGCCCGGGGGCCGTCTCGCCGCTCGGGGTGACTCGGCAGATGGCCAACGGCGCCGCGGCGATGCTCTCGATCCGCCACGGTTGGACCGGTGAGTCCTTCGGCCTCGTCTCGGCTTGCGCCGCCGGCACCCAGGCGGTCGGTGCCGGCGTTCGGATGATCCGCTCCGGTGCCGCTGACGCCGCTGTCGTCGGCGGCAGCGACTCGGGGTTCATCGACGTCTACCGCGCCTTCTTCAACGTCCTCGGAGCGATCTCGCCCAGCGGGACGTGCCGTCCCTTCGACCACCGCCACGACGGCTTCGTCCCCGGTGAGGGCGCGGGCATCCTGCTGCTCGAGAGCGCAGCCGCCCGGGGGGCCTCGGCGCTGGGCCAGGTCATCGGCTACGGCGCGAGCAGCGACGCCAGTCACCTGGCGGTGCCGAGGGCCGACGGTCAGGGCGCGCGGAGCGCGATGAAGCGGGCTATCGAGGACGCGGGCATCGCCGCCGAGCAGGTTTCCTACGTCAATGCCCACGGCACCTCGACTCCACGCAACGACGGTCCCGAGGCCCTCGCCATCCGCGAAGTCCTCGGCCCGAGGACCGTCAAGGTCTCCTCGCTGAAGTCGGCGACCGGGCATCTGCAGGGCGCCGCCGGCGCGGTGGAGGCCGTCGCGACGCTGTGCGCGCTGCGCGCGGGGCTTGCTCCGGCGACGGTCGGGCTCGAGGAGCCGATCGACTGCGAGCTCGACCTGGTGCGCGGCGAGCCCGCGGAGCTGAAGCGCTCCGAGGACGGCCTCATCGGCTTGAGCAACTCGCTGGGACTCGGCGGGCACAATGCGACGCTTGCGATCAAGGCGGGGTGAGGCCCATGCTCGAAGGCAAGAAGATCCTCGTCACCGGCCTCCTGACGCGACACTCGATCGCCTACGCGGTCGCCGAGGCCGCCCAGCGCTACGGCGCCGAGGTCCTGCTCACCTCCTTCGGGAAGGCGCGGCGGATCACCGAGCGGGCCGCCGGGTCCCTGCCGGTCGCCCCGGAGGTGCTGGAGCTCGACGTCACCCGCGACGAGGACTTTCCCCGCCTGCGCGCCGAGGTGGAGGAGCGCTGGGGGCGGATCGACGGCATCGTCCACGCAATCGCCGCGGCGCCACCGGACGCGCTGGGCGGCAACTTCCTGAACACGCCGTCAGCCAGCGCGGAGCTCAGCTTCAAGACCAGCGCCTTCTCGCTCAAGGAGCTGACCGCTGCGCTGCTGCCCCTCTTCGACGACGGCGGCGGGGTGGTCGGCCTGGACTTCGACGCTTCGCTGGCCTGGCCGGGCTACGACTGGATGGGGGTGTCGAAGGCCGCCCTGGAGTCGGTCAGCCGCTATCTGGCCCGCGACGTCGGCGCCCGCGGGCTCCGCGTCAACCTCGTCTCGGCCGGGCCGCTGGAGACGGTCGCCGCCAGCGCCTTCGCCGGTTTCGAACTGCTCACCGAGGGCTGGAACTCGCAGGCGCCCCTGGGATGGGACAGCAACGACGCCTCCGTCGTGGCCGACCCGATCTGCTTCCTGCTCTCCGACCGGGCCCGGGGGATCACCGGCGAGATCATCCACGTGGACGGAGGAGTCCATGCCGTGCGCGGCGTCTGAGGCGCCGCGGGCGACCGCTCCCGCCGGTTGCGAAGACGGAGTCACGATCGGAGGCTGATGCTCGGCGTTCGCGACGCAATCGGGCTGCTCAGCACTCGCCAGATCGTCTGCGCCGTCGCGGCGGCCCTCGGCGCCTGCTTCCTGACGATGGCGCTGATCGGGATCACCACCGACGTCATCTCGAACCCCTGGTTCGAGCGCAAGGTCCCCGTCGAGACGTTCGACTGGGTCGTCCTGGTCGCGATCAGCCTCCTGACCGGCGCGCTGGCCGGCACCTACTTCCTCGGTCAGGGCTCGCTGGTCGGCACGCGGATCGGCGCGGGCTCCGGGGTGCTCGGCTGGTTCGCGGTCAGCTGCCCGCTGTGCAACAAGGTCGTGCTGGTCCTGCTCGGCACCTCGGGGGCGACGAGCGTCTTCGAGCCGCTTCAGCCGGTGCTGGGGGCGCTGGCCGTGGCCCTGGCCTTCGTTGCGCTCGGCCTGCGGATTCGGATGCTCCTGCGTGCGTCGTGCCCGGTCCCGGCCCCCTCGCCTACATGAGATTCGGCGTATGCAGGTCGGAGATGAGCTGAGCCTCGACGGCGTCGAAGCCCGCCGAGCGCAGTCGCCTGATCCGGTTTCGCTCCATCGTCCGCATCAGGTGGCGAACCGCCTCGGCGCCTTCGCCGAGGGCGCGAGGGCTGAGGCTTCCGGCGGCCATGACCGTCAATCCTTCGGTCAGCAGTGGGCTCAAGGACATCTCCGTCAGCTTCGCGGCGCGCCGCTCGGCTGAGTGGACGAGCATCGCCCGCTGCTCCGGGTCGTCGGCGAGGACGTGGCGCACGTGCGAGATGCCGAAGTGGACGTGCCGTCGCTCGTCACGGTGGGCCAGCCGCGCCGCGGTCGCCGTCGCGGCATCCGGTGCATACCGTTCCACGAAGCGCAGCAGGTCCAGAAACGTGCCCTCCCCGAGGACGTTCAAAAGCAGCGCGGAGGCGGTGAAGTCATGCTCGGCCAGGAGGCTGTGGAGCGATATTTCGGTCGATGCCATCGCGTAGCCCTCGAAGCCCCCGATCAACGCCCGCTTCGTGAACACCTCGATGTGGCGCGCCTCGTCGTTGACGTGGCTCGAGAGCCACATCACGAGCTCGGCGAATGAGGGGTGCATCTGGGGGAGGAAGCCGGCGGGCACGTAGAGCGCCGCGTACTCGTTTTGGGCGATGAACGTCATCACCTGGGCGACGGCACGCTCCAGTGGCTCCGGCAGGTCGCGGGCAGCCTCCCAGGGGACGTCGTGGGAGGCATCCCACTGCTCTCCGGACGCCTGCTCGGCCAGGCTGGCCACCTCCGGCGCCCAGACCTCGTCACGCCGGTGCAGCCGCCAGTCGAACCGGGGCGCGCCCTGCTCGGCAACGGCTCCGATCGGGACGAAGCCGACCTCGGGGTCGACGTCGTCCGGGATGCCCGCCTCGTCGCGCATGTCGGCGCTGTGAAACACGCCGCCAGGGCGGATCGGGGGCGGCTCGTGGCGATCGGCCAGTCGCTCGCCGAGCACCCGTTGACCCTCGCCCCGGCGGATGCGGATCACGCAGCCGGCGGCACCGCGATCGAGCTCGTCCACCACCTCGTGGCCGTGCAGGCGAGCCCATCCGGGCATTTCCAGCGCCGCGGCGCGCGAGGCCACCGCGACATCGAGGAGCTGGTTCGTTTGGAGCCCGGTCAAAGTCGCCTGGAGGAGCACCTCCAGGCCGCCGCCGAACTCGAGCTTTTCGGCGTCGAGCCGATGCGGGCTCGCCGACCTCACCCCGCGGCGGCAGCCTCTCGCTGCATCGCGAGCTCCAGCGAGGCGTAGCCGCTGCGGTCACCCGGCAGCCAGCGCCGGACGCCCTCGAGCGTCATCGCGTTGCGCATCGAGGGATCGTCGAAGCTCATTCGCAGCAATGCCTCCTGCCAACGGGCGGCCAGCTCGGGGTCGAAGGAGGGCAATGCCGTGAAGTTGCAGTGGTAGTAGGTGGGCGAGCGCCAGGAGACCTCCAGCTCCGCGGCCGCCGGCAGCCCTTCGGTCCGGAACCGCGCCCAGGTCGCATCGCCGAGCGCCCCGGCCTCGGCTTCGCCTTCCGCCACCGCCTGCACGACTTTCAGCTCGGAGTCGCCGGTGTCGCCGTGCTTGCCGATGTCGGTGTCGAACCGGATCAGCTCCAGCGAGCCCGCGGGCAGATCCTGTTCCTCCAGGTAGTAGAGCGGCAGGATGGCGGCATGGCCGGAATCGCGGCTGCCGAGCGCCAGGCGCTTCCGGGCCAGCTCGCCGACCTCCTCGAACGTCTGGTCGCGCCGGGTGACGATCACCGTCGCGAATTCGGCGTCGATGTCGCGCATGCCGAGGATCTGCGCCTCGGCGCCGAGCTCGCGCTCGAGTGAGACGAAGGCGGTGTTCGTGTTCCAGCCGATCTCCACCGAGCCCTCCAGGACCGCCCGGACGAGTCGTTCGTAGTTGGAGTAGAGGACGTAGTCGGTCGGGACTCCCAGCCCGCGAAAATAGTCCCGGAAGCTCTCCCAGATCGTGACGACGCGGGGGTGGTAGGCCACCGCCCCGACCGTGACCTCGCTCGCCGTGCTCATGGCACCGGAAGCCCGGTGAGAGCCTTGCCGATCCAGCTGCGCAGCACCGCGTTGGTCGGCGCCATCACCGCGCCCGCGCGGGCGTCGCGGAGGTCTCGCTCGATCGGCAGGGCCGGCGTGTAGCCCTGGCCGCCGCAGACTTCGAGCGCGCGCTGCGTCACCTCCGCGGCCGTGTCGGTCGCGCTGACCTTCGCCTCCATGATCGGCACCAGCGCCCCCTCGTCGCCCGCGTCCCCCAGTCGGGCGGCCTCGTGGACCAGCAATCGCGACCTGCGCACGGCGATGTCCATGTCGGCGAGCTGCTGCTGGATGCCCTGCACCTCGGCCAGGAGGCTGCCGTCGGGATAGCGCCTGCCGGCGGCATGCTCGGCGGCGGCCTTGAGGGCGTTGCCGGCGATGCCCACGTTGACCGAGGCGAGGCCGACCAGGAAGAAGGGGGCGACCACCGAGAAGACCAGATCGGTGCCTTTGCCGGATTCCCCGATCCGTGCGCCGGCGTCGATCGCGACCTCGTCGAGCTCCATCGCGACGCTCGAGTTGCCGGCCATCCCGAGGCCCTCCCACTCGCCGTCGAAGCGGATGCCGTCCGCGGATCGCTCGACGACGAAGCAGTCCAGGCCCTCCCCGCTTCCGCTCTGCACGAGCACGAGGTAGATGTCGGCGTGGCCGCCCGAGGTGACGAAGCTCTTGCGTCCGGAGATCTTCACGCCGCCGTTGCTCTGCACCGCCTGCAGCTCCGGCGAGTAGAAGTGGGCGCCGGTGCCGCGCTCGCTGAACGCGAGAGTGCCTAGGATCCGCCCGGATGCGAGCCCCTCCAGGTAGCCCGCCGCTCGTTCTCCGCCGCCGCCGCTGATGGTCGCGGCCGTGATCGCGTGCATCAGGTAGACCATCCCGGTCGAGGCACAGGCTTCCCCGACCGCCTCGCACGCTTCGGCGAGCGCCTGCAGCCCCCCGCCGCTGCCTCCCTGCTCCTGGGGGACGACGATGCCAAGGCCACCGACAGCGGCAAGCGCCTGCAGCCCGGCTGAGGGGAAGGCGCGGTCGCGGTCCACCTGGGTCGCCTGCGGCGCGATCTCCTCGCTCGCCACCTTCCGTATCGCGCCTACGAGGTCCTCCGCTGCTGGTGCCAAGTCTCTGCCTCCCTTGATCTCGCTCGAGCCCGTTTACACGTGATGAGTTTGACTACTCTCGCGCTGTCATTGCAACTTGTCAATAGGCCTCACCGCGATCCGCGGCGAGGCCGGCGAGACGCTTGCGCTAGCCGGGGACAGGGACTATCCTCGGGCATGCTCAGCAATAGCTGATGCATTCAACAGTGGTTACTCAAATCAGCAGTAGATAGGGGGCCATATGGCCATTGACGTTGGGTTCCCAAGACCCGCATTGCTTGGGCCCGAGGAGGGGGTCGCGGATCGCGTGATGGTTCGTACCTCCGGGTTTTTCGCGTTCGTTCGCGAGCCCATTCAGGTCCCGGTTTCGCCCACCGAGTCAGTCGACTCCGGGGCGATCCTGATGACGCTGGACCCCGAGACCGACGCGTCCTCGAATGTGGGCGTCGCCGATTTCAATGAGAACAAGATGCGGATGCGCAACACCATTCAGCTCGCCTTTCACGGCCTCCGCGATTTGGCTGTCAGCGGAGACTACGATCGCGCGCTGCTGAACCCGCCTCGCGGTGTGATGGTGACCGACGCCAGGATCAACCCGGACTATTCGGGTTGGGAAGCTCAGTCGTGCTTGGACTTCCTCCCTGGCTCTATGTGGTCCGGTGCAGGCGGTGGCTGAGCGGGTCGCGGGTTCTCCAGTTCGGAGAACAACATCTCGAATCTCAAAGATGGTCGACCGGCTTGGGTCGACTGGACCACGCATTTCGTGCTCCAGTGGCCGGAGCTGCTCGGCGGCGGCATCGTCGAGGTCGACATCGAGGGCTCGATGGAGCTGAGCCCGATCCTCGACGGCGTTTGAGTGGGTAGCCATGGGCGCCTCGCCGACTGACGCCGGGAGGCACCCGAGGCTGGACACTCCACAAAGCAGAGACCCGATGGCCCCCCGAGGGGGCCATCGGGTTCCCTGGTTCGCCTTCGTCATACACCTGCGCTCGCGCAGCGACCTCGACAAGTGGAGCGCGACTGCGAAGGCGAAGGGCGCGGAGGCCGGAGATTGGCGCGACCGCGTGCTCCGAGGGCCCCCGCTCCACGCCAGCACCTTCAGCTTTCGCTCGAGCCCGGTGATCGGCGACCTCATCGTGATCCCCCGGCTGCCGGAGGACGTCATCTACGGAGAGGGCCCCCGCCTGGTCGCCCGCGCCGTGGAGATCGCCTATGCCCGCGGCGCGCGGGTCGTCGGGCTGGGCGGCCTGACCGCTCCCGCCACGCGTGGGGGGACAACGCTCTTGCCGTCGTTGCCCCCCGACCTGACGCTGACCAACGGCAACTCGTTCACGGCGGCCGCGGTGCGGGCGAACGTGCTCGACGCCTCCAAATACCTCGGTTGCCGCCGCCCCCTGGTCGCCATCCTCGGCTCGACCGGATCGGTCGGCGTCGCGGCCTCCCAGCTTCTCTCCGAAGACGACGTCGACCTGCTGCTGATCGGCCGTTCGACCGAGCGCGCTCGCCGGGCGGGCCCCGCGGCGACGAAGCGGATTCGCTATTCCGGTGAGCTCGCGGACGTCGCCGAGGCGGACGTGGTCCTCGTCCTCACGAGCGGCGCGAACGCGGAGCTGAAGCCCGAGCATTTCGACGGCGCTCGGGAGCGTGTCGTCGTCGACATCGCTCAGCCGGCGAACATCGCCCTCGATCGCCGCGAGGGGTTCCGCCGCCGTCGTGTTCGAGTCGTCCGCGGGGGCTGGGTGCAGATGTCCGGGGCGATCAGCTCCCACGCGCACGAGGAGGTGATGGCCGATGGCGAACCGGACGCCGTGCCGGGGTCGGCTCCAGCCTGCCTGGCGGAGACCTGTCTGTTCGCCACGGATGGGATCCGCGAGCACGCGGTCGGCCCAGGCTCGGCAGACCTGGCGCGCCTGCTCGAGCGGATCGCCAAGAGGAGGGGCGTGCAGGTGTGCCCACTGCCGCTCGAGGCAGCGGAACCCGGTGGCCTTCGGAGCGATGCCGTCGGCGTCTGACATCGAGCGCAGCGGCTTCGCCCACGCGCGTCCCGGGGTTTGCGTGACCGGGATGGGGGCGGTGACTCCACTCGGGAACGACGCCGTCGTCTCGCACGAGCGCTGGACCGCCGGCGAATGCGCGATCGAAGACGGCTTCGGCAAATGCAGGGGGTTCGTCCCCCAGGAGCGACTGTCGCGCAAGCAGGTGCGACGCCTCGACCGCTTTGCGCAGATCGCCCTCTGCGCCGCTGAGGAGGCGATGGAACAGGCCGGCTGGGTCCACGAGCTGCCGAGCGACCCTCGCCGGATCGGCTGCGTCCTCGGGACCGGAGGCGGGCCGATGACGAGCATGCTGGAGATGTACGAGGTCTTCTATGGCAAGGCGCAGGGGCACATCCCGCCGGTCGCGCCGATCATGGCGATGGCCAACGGCGCCTGTGCGGCGATCACGCTGGGCCACGGCCTGAAGGGGGAGTCGTTCGCGATCGTCGCCGCCTGCTCCGCCGGGTCGCAGGCGATCGGCGCCGCGATGCGGATGCTGCAGCTCGGCCAGCTCGACGCGGTGATCGCCGGCGGCTCTGACTGCTGCACCAACGACTGGTCCCACAAAGCGTTCACCGCCACCGGGGCGCTCTCGCCCAGTGGGGTGGTGAGGCCGTTCGACCGCAACCGAGACGGCTTCGTGCTCGGCGAGGGAGGTGCCGTGCTGGCGCTGGAGCGCCTCGACGTCGCCGAGCGCCGAGGCGCCCCGATCCTCGCCGAAGTGCTCGGCTACGGCGCCTCCACCGACGCCTTCCACGTCACCAAGCCGGATCCCGACGGCCCCGCCCGCGCGATCGAAAGCGCGTTGGAAGACGCCGGTCTGCGGGCCGGCGACATCGACTGGGTCAACGCCCACGCGACCGGCACGCGGCTGAACGATCCCTGCGAGACGCTGGCCCTGAAGACGGCCCTGGGCGAGCGGGCCTACGAAATCCCGATCTCGGCGCCGAAGGCGGCGATGGGGCACCTGATCGGAGGTGCCGGGGCCGTCGAGTCGGTGGCGACGATAAGCGCGATGCGGGCGCGGGTGGCGCCGCCGACGCTGCATCTGACCGAGCCCGACGACGACCTCGACCTCGACTACGTGCCGCTGCAGGCGGCGCCGCTGCCGAGCCGCCAGGAAAAGGAACGGATAGTGGCGATGAACAACTCCTTCGCGTTCGGTGGCCACAACGCGATCCTGATATTTGCCAGCGATGTCTAGTCTCCGCGCCAGCAGCGAGGTCTCGTTGACCGCCCTCTCTTCGGGCGCGGGCTGCGGCTGCAAGCTGGCCGCCGCCGACCTGCTCCCGATCGTCCGCGATCTGCCGGCCACCCTGGACGAGCGACTGCTGGTCGGGTCGTCCACCGGCGACGACGCTGCGGTGTTTCGCGTCAGCCAGGACGTCGCGCTGGTCCAGACGCTCGACTTCTTCACGCCGCTGGTCGACGATCCCTACGACTTCGGGCGCATCGCCGCGGCCAACGCGCTCTCAGACGTCTACGCGATGGGGGGCAGGCCGCTGACGGCGATGAACGTCGTTGCCTTCCCGCTCGAAGAGCTCGGGGGCGACGTCCTGCGGGAGATCCTGCGCGGAGGGCTCGACGTGGTCGCGAGCGCGGGCGCGGTCCTGGTCGGCGGGCACTCGATCAAAGACGCCGAGCCGAAGTACGGGATGTCGATCACCGGCATCGTCGACCCGGAAAAGGTGGCGACGAACGCGGGTGGCCGGGCCGGTGACGCGCTGGTGCTGACCAAGCCGCTCGGCGTCGGCGCGATCGTCACCGGGCGGAAGCGAGGCTGCGTCTCGGACGAGCTGCTCGCCCGCGGGGTCGAGGTGATGGTCGAGTTGAACGATCGCGCCTCGGTCGCCGCCCTCGCGGCCGGGGCCCACGCGATGACCGACGTCACCGGCTTCGGGCTCCTCGGGCATCTGCACAACCTCTGTCGCGAGAGCGGGCTCGCCGCCGAGCTGGAGGCCGAGAGCGTTCCCGCCATCCCCGGGGTCGAGGAGCTCTTGGCAGACGACAGCGGCGTATCGGGCGGAAGCCGCCGCAACGCGGAGTGGGCTGAGGAATTCGCGACCATCGACGAGCGGGTGGACCCCTGGCGCGCGCGCCTGGTCGTCGACGCCACCACCTCGGGCGGCCTGCTTGCCGCGGTCGATGCCGAGGCCGTCGGCCTGATGCCGGGAAAAGTGGTCGGGCGGCTCTGCGAGGGGCCGGCCGGGTCGATCTCGGTGTCCTGATCATGCATGCTTTCGCTTTCCACATCGTGGAGCGGCCCGGGGCCGGTGCCCCGATCGGCCTTCAAAGCCGATGGCGGCGCAGCTCATGTGCCGGGGAGGTTCGACTCCTTCGCCGCTCCGTCAGGCATCGCGAGTCATGACCGGCGGTCCGCTGACGCTGGGGACCGCCGGTCATATCGACCATGGCAAGACGGCGCTCATCAGGGCGCTCACCGGAGTCGACACCGATCGCCTTCCCGAGGAGCGGGAACGCGGGATCTCGATCGCGCTCGGCTATGCGCCGCTCAGCACCGGCACGGGTCGTGCGATCTCGGTCGTCGACGTGCCGGGGCACGAGCGCTTCGTCCGCACGATGGTCTCCGGGGCCAGCGGCATCGACCTCTTTCTGATGGTCGTCGCGGCCGACGACGGGGTGATGCCGCAGACGGTCGAGCACGCCACCGTGCTTCGGGCGCTGGGAGTGGCCACCGGCCTCGTCGCCATCACGAAGACGGACCTGGCCGATCCCCGAGCGGCCATGGAGCAGGCTCGCGAGCTTCTCCCGGACTGCGCGCAGGTGGCCTGCTCGTCGCGGACCGGAGATGGCATCGACGAGCTGCGCGGCGCCCTCGAGCAGCTCGTCGAGCAGGTTCCCAGCCGCTCGGCCGACGCCGGCGAGCCGGTGCTGCACATCGACCGCAGCTTCACGCTGCGCGGCCAGGGAACGATCGTCACCGGGACCCTGTGGGCCGGGGCGCTCACCCGCGGAGAAACTCTCGCGCTGCTGCCCGCGGAGGAGCTCGTTCGCGTTCGCGAGCTTCACGTGCACGGGCAGGCCAAAGCCGATGCCGAAGCGGGGCAGAGGGTGGCGGTGAACCTCTCCGGCGTACGTGTCCGCGACGTCAAGCGAGGCGACGTTCTCGCCGCCCCCGGGCTGCTGCGCGAGACCACGACCCTCGACTGCGCGCTGCAGCTGCCCGACGCGGAGCACAACGAGCAGGTTCACGTGCACCACGGCACCAGAGAGTCACCGGGCCGTCTCGCGGCGCTGGGCGAGGATCTCTGGCAGGTGCGTCTGCACCGGCCCATCTTCGCCGCCGAGGGCGATCGCCTCGTGATTCGCCGCTCCTCGCCTCCCGACACCCTCGGCGGCGGGATCGTCCTCGATGCCCACGCGGAGCGGCAGGGGCCGCGGCCCGACACCCTCGATCGCCTCCGCCGGCGGCGCGACGGCATACCCGAGCCGGCCCCAGTCGAGACGACCCCCGCCCGCCCCGAGCCCGCGCCCGCCCCCAGGGTGCGAGAGGTGGACGCGGCAGAGCTCGCCGCCCTCTCGCAGAGCCTGGTGGAGGCCTGGCTTCGCCCCCTCACCGCCGCTCAGCTCGAGGCGAGCCCCGATGCGCTCGCCGTGCTCTGCGAGCGGGGAGAAGCGGTGCGCCTCGGCGGCAAGCTCTACATCCACGCACGCGCCCTTGCCGAGGCGCGCGACCGCACGGTGCGGATCCTCGAGTGCGACCACGAGGTGACGCTTTCGCGCCTGCGCGACGAGCTCGACATCTCGCGCAAATCTGCCCAGGCGCTCCTCGAGCACTTCGATTCCACCCGCGTCACCCACCGAATGCCCGACGACAGGCGAGTGGCTTCGGTCCAGCTTCAACGAGCGCAGGAGCCGACGTGAGCGACTCAGGGGCGGCGCGCCACGCCGAGGAGATGGGGTTCCGGCAGCATGAACGGGGCGATGCTGACGGGAAAGCGCCTGCACGCGTCGATCTGAAACCCGGCCTTTTCGATATTCCCCTTCGTGTCGCGGGCCAGGTGACAGCCGCCGATCATGTGAGGCCAAATCGTCGCGTCCGCGACCTTCTGCAGCCGCGCGAGCGCCGGCCTTTCGGCGATGACGTGCTCGAAGAACCGAAGCTCGCCGCCCGGGCGGATCACCCGAAAGAGATCGGCGATGGCCTGCTCAGGGTCCGGCACGGTGCAGAGCGTCAGGGAGACGACAGCTGCGTCGAAGGAGCCGCTCTCGCCGGGCAGGCGAGCTGCGTCGCCGTCGACGACGCTGATCGATACCCCCGCTTCCTCGGCGGCCTCTTCGGCGCGCTCGCGCAGCCAGGGTTCGGGCTCGATCGCCACGACCTCGTCGACGCCGCTCGGGTAGTGCCGGAAGTTCGAGCCGATCCCGGCGCCGACTTCGATCACTCGACCGCTGAGGCCCGCGACCAGCTCGGCGCGGTGCTCGTCGTCTCCGCGTTTTTCGCGAAGCCTCGTCAGCACGGGGTGGAGTCGCGAGAAGAGCGGGTATCCCGGGCGTTCAGCCATGATCTACTAATCCTTAATTTTGCCAAATCTCTTGATTAAAAGCGACATGGCTGGCACCATCGAGAGGGGAGCTGGTCTTCACTGCGTCACTAGGGAGGTTTGAGATGGGCGGCCAAAATTCGTCGCGGCTACGGGTCGCATTGGTACAGCAGGGCTATTGGCACATGGCCCTGGAGTCGCTTCCCCTGGCATCCGGTTACCTGAAGGCGACGGCGATGGCCGACCCCCGCCTGGCCGACTCGGTGGACATCGAGATCCACAGCTTCGACGGTTCCCGCAGCGCGCTGGAAATGGCCAACGAGCTCCTCGTCGACGGCCCCCCGGACGTGCTGGCGTTCTCGGTGGTGGCGTGGAATTACCACTCCTTCGGCGCGGTCGCCGAGACCTACCGGCAGATGCGGCCGGACGGATGGGTGATCTGGGGCGGCAACCACGTGGCGCATCAGGGAAGCAGGGCCTTCCGCCTCTATCCGGCCGTCGACGTGGTGGTCGACGGAGAGGGCGAGTTCGTCTTCGCGGACCTGCTCGCCGCCCGACTGACCGGGGAGTCGCCCCGCCGGCTCGACGCGATCGACGGCATCACCTTCAGGCACGAGGACGAGGAGGTCGTGGAAACCGCGGCGCGGGAGCGGATCCAGGACATCGAGGAAATCCCTTCCCCGTTTCTCTCGGGCGCCCTCCCGCTCGCCGTCGCGGACGGCAGCTTCCGCTACGAGGCGGCGCTGATGGAGACCAATCGCGGCTGCCCCTACCACTGTGCGTTCTGTTATTGGGGCGGGGCGGTCGGGCAGAAGGTGCGGCGCTTCTCGCGCGAGCGGCTTCGCGAAGAGGCGGAAATGATCGGCTCGATGAAGGTCGAGACGCTGGCGCTCTGCGACGCGAACTTCGGGATGCTCCCGAACGACGTCGACTTCGTCACCGACCTGATCGACGTCAAACGCCGCTATGGCTATCCGAAAGCCATCGAGTCCTCCTGGGCGAAGAACAAGTCGGAAGTCTTCTACGAGGTGGTCGAGCGCCTCTACGAGGGGGGCCTGCGCACCACCTTCACCTTCTCGCTGCAGAGCCTCGACGAAGAGGTCCTTCAGCACGCCGGCAGGCGCAACATGCCGATCAACCGCTGGGAGGAGCTCGCCTCCTGGCTCGACGGCAAAGGCGTCAAGTGCAACGCCGAGCTGATCTGGGGACTGCCCGGGGAGACGCCGGAGTCATTCCTCGCGGGCTATGACGAGCTTGCGAGTCGCGTCTCGCAGATCTCCGTGTATCCGCTGATGCTGATGCCCAACACGGACTACTGGGACCGGCGCGAGGAGTTCGGGTTCGTCGCGACGCGCGGGGACGAGAACGACTTCGAATTCCCGATCGCCCACAACACGATGTCGGTGCGCGACAACCAGAGGATGCAGCAGTTCATGTTCGGCGCCCGCGTCCTCCCCGAGGCCTCCTTCTTCACCGAGATCTTCCGCGCGCTCAGCGTCCTCGCCGACCTCAGCCAGTCCGAAGTGCTGCTGAGCATCGCCGATTTCTTCGAATCCTGCGACCACCCCGACGCACGGTTCCTGCGCTGGGACGGCAATCGTCCCGTCGATGGCGATGCCGTCTCGGAGGCGCTGCGAAACCTCTACAGCTCTGCGGCGATCCCCCTGCTGTTCGAGCAGTGGTGGGACGAGCGGATCGATCCGCTCGTCCCGGACGAGCGGAGGCCGCTCGCCCGAGAGATCTTTCGCTACGACCAGCTGACCCGGCAGGTCTACGACGTCGACGACGTGGCGCTGCCGCGCACGCAGGTCGATGGCCTGGAGTTCTACGTCAGGCAGGGGGTGGAGTTCGAGTTCGACATGGAGGAGGTCCTTGCGGCGGTCCGCACCGGACAGGTGCCGTCGACCGAGCGCCATCCGACCGTCGTCGACATTCATCTCCAGGCGGGCTTCCACGAGCACGTGGACAGCCACGACGTCGTCGTCGGCTATGTGGGCAAATTGGCCGGCGCCCGGCCCGAGCCCGCGTTCAACTGAGCCTCGTCCGCAGGCTTCAACTCGCAACTCAGCATCGTCCGGAACCTGAGCGCGAGCGTTACGGCCAGCAGGGCGACTGACAGCAGTGAGATCAGGCCGCGCTCCGGCGCGAGGAACGAGAGGGCGCCGGCGGTGCCGAAGAGGGGAATCGCAATCGGGTTGCACACCGGACATGCCATCGCGATGGTGCCGATGACGCCACCCGCTCCGGCTCCGGCCGCGCCTCGCACCCGCGATGACTTCGGCTGGCGGTCTGGGACGAAGGTCGCCGCGATCAACCCGATCAGCACCGGAGAGATCGCCAACGTCACGTAGTTCCACCAGGCGACGGGAACGCCGCGCCCGATCGAGGCGATGGGAAGCGTCTCTCCGAGGACGCCCATCAGGAGCAGCGAGCCCAGGTAGGCCCCTCCGGCGACCTTCCATTGCCGACGGGAGAACATCTGCAACTGGATCGGCATCCAGCTGGGCAGTTTTGGCGGGAGGTCTTCAGCGTGGTCACGACCACTGCTGTTTTCGAAGACGCCCACGCTTCGAGAATATCGGCATTTCGAGGAGCGGGAAAACGCGATTTCGTCGAGCGGGAGGCCGACTGGGCGAAGGATGGCGAGGGGCTGACGTTGTGGGGCCCTCCAGATCCTGCTTGAGGTTTCTGAGAGTGAACGGCACGGCGCGAACCTATGGTGGTAAGAAGCGAGGATGGAATCCGAGGGGATCGACCCGGTCGACTTCCGCGAGGCGCAGCACAAGCACTGGGACTCTGCTGCGGTGGGATGGAACGAGTGGAGCGAGTTCAACGACAGGGCAGACCGGCACATCAGCGAGCGGCTGGTGGAGCTCGCCGGCGTGCGGTCGGGAAGCCGGGTCCTGGACGTCGCCGCCGGCTATGGCGAGCCGGCGCTGACCGCCGCGCGCAAGGCCGGCCCAGAGGGCCGCGTCGTGGCGACGGACATCTCCGCCGAGATGCTCGCGTTCGGGCGGGAACGAGCGGCGGCGGCCGGCTTGGGCAACGTCGAATTCGTGGAGTCGGACGCCTCCAGCCTCGATTTCCCGCACGGGAGCTTCGACGCCGCCGTCTCGCGCTGGGGGATCATCTTCGAGCCTGACGCGGAGGCCGCCGCAGGGCGCATCCGAGGCTTCCTCGAGCCGGGCGCGCGGATCGCGATCGCCTCGTGGGGCGAGCCCGGTCAGGTCCCCTTCCTCTCGATTCCGATGAGGACGACGATGGAGTGGCTGGACGTGCCTCCGCCCCCGGCCGGGACGCCCGGGCCACTCTCCCGGCCCACCCCCGCCGCCATCGGCGGCCTGCTCGAAGGAGGCGGGTTCTCGGGGGTCGCCGTGGAGCAGGCCGAGGTCACCTTCGAGTTCGACTCCCCGGAGCACTTCACCGCCTACATAAGGGCGATCTCCGCCCCGATCCGAGCAATGATCGAGCAGCACGCAGGCGAGGCCCAGGAAGAGGCCTGGGACGCGATCACGCAGGCCGCAGCGGAGCTGGGGGGCGGCTCCGGGCCGCTGAGCCTCTCGAACGTGGTGCTGCTCGCCTCGGGAACCGCCGGCGGAACCGGGTGGGGTCCAAGTCGATGAAGGCGTTCGGGAGCGTGCGCGACGGCGTCGTAGACCTTTTCAACGGTGGGGCCTCGAAGCGCTTTGCCGCCTTGGCGATCCTCCTCGGCCTGATACTCATAGTGGCGGTCGTGTTCGTGGTCGAGATCTGGCCCGGTCTCCAGATAGACGGCTCTGGGTTGGGCGCAAATGAGCAGCTGCAGCGCGAAAACGATCTGCGAACGACTGGCCTGCAGGCATTGGCCGGCGTGGTCCTGGCGCTCGGCGCCGCCTTTACCGCCTACAGCATCCTCAGCAATCGAGAGGGGCAGCTCGATGAACGGTTCTCGCGGGCGCTGGAGCTGTTGGCCGGGGGCAACGCGCACAGTGTCCGAGGCGCCGCGCACTCACTCGAACGGATCGCCGTGCAGTCGGTGTTCGACCGCGCCGCCGTCATCCAGGTGCTTGCGGGCTTCATTCGCGATCGGACCCGAGCAGGGCCGGATCGGATGGATGACGAGGGGCAGCCTCCATCCCTCGAGGTCGTCGAGGCGCTGACCGTTCTCGGCCGTGTCAAGGAACTGCCGAAAAGCCCCGTTCCCCACCTGCAGGAGACGAGGTGGTTCGAGGGGGAGCTGGAGAACGTGAATCTCAGCGGCGTGCTCTTGGACGGTTGCAACTTCGAAGGCGCGACCTTGACCTATGCGGATCTGCGGGGCGCGAGCCTCGTCCGGGCAGATCTTCCCAGCGCCTTGCTCCGTTGGGCAAACCTTCGCGCCGCCAACCTTTCGTATGCGGATCTCGAAGACGTCGACCTGTCAGGTGCAAGCCTTACTGCCGCCAATCTCACCGGAGCAATCTTGACGGGGGCCTATGTCGACGGGGAAACCGAGCTGTCCGGCGTGAACTTCACCGATGCGATCCTCCACGGTTTCAAGATTGTCGGCGCCGATCTCTCTCGAGCAGATTTATCCAACGCCTTGGTGGAGGAGGCAACGTACAACGCGCAAGCGAAGTTCCCGCCTGGCTTCGACCCGGTCGAGCGGGGGATGGTGCTGAGGGCCTAGCTGCATCACGTCGGTTGGGCACCGGCAGGAAGTGAGGCGAGGCCCTTCGAGACCAGATCACGCTGGTCGCAGCTGACGAGGCGATGGCCGCCTTCGTCGGCGGCAGCCGCGTAGGCGGCGTCGTAGACCGAGATCGTGTGACGCTCGGCGATCTCCGCCGCTCTCGTCAGAAGAGTGTCCGAGGAGGAGAGGACACCACCGTCGTTGCCGAGCTTCTCGACCGTCGCCAGTAGTGACGCCACCGTCTTCGGTGCGCGCCACGCCCGCACCGCGACGTTGGCGACCTCGTACCGGGCGAGGTCGAGCGTGGCGAGGGTGGTCTTGTCGTCCTCCAGCAAGGCCCGCGCCGGCTCGTGGTGGTCGTCCTCAGGATCGAAAGCCGCGAGCAGGACGCTCGCGTCGAGAAGCAGCGTCGTCACGGACCAGGCCGCGTCGCCTTGACCTGCTCTGCGGCCCGGCCGCCGTGGGGCGAGGCGTCGCTGAGCAACGATCGCATCGCTGCTGCCCGGCCCTCACGCCGCCGGCGCAGCGCCGCATTGGCGAAATCCCTCATGACAGCGCTGCGGGTGGTACCGCCGCGCCGCGCCTCGGCGTCCACCTCGGCGAGGAGATCGTCTGGAAGGGAGACCATGACCTTTGCCATGCGGCCAGTATACCCAGGTATACTCCCGCTTGCGGCGAGCGCATGGAAGCAGAATGTCAGCCGGGTCTACCCGGCGATGTACTGGAGGCCGACGGCCGTCTCCAGGTCGGAGGACATCGCGTGCAGCGAGACATCCCAGGTCTGGTCTCCGACGATGCCGTCGACGTTCACGTGGCCCCACTTCTGGAAGGCCTCGACCGAAGCGCGCGTGTGCGGGCCGAACTTGCCGTCGATCTCGACCGGGCCCTTGCCCCATTGGCCGGCGGCTCCATTTGCCAAGACTTCCTGCAGAGGCAGGACCGCGTCGAGTTCCGAGCCCTCTTTCAGCACCGGCATCGGGCCACCGTCGGGAAGCGCGCTCCAGGTCGCGGGACCGACGATTCCGTCGACCGCCAAGGGTGGGGAGGATTCCTGGAAGGATTTCACCGCCTGCTGCGTCGCCGGCCCGAAGACGCCGTCGACCACGACGCTCAGGTTGGGCGTACGACGCAGAGCCCGCTGGGCGCGCTTCACGGCCTCGCCCTTCGCGCCCAAGCCGATCGTGGGCTGATTCACATTTGGCATCGCCGCTACCTCCACTCGTTGGTCGGTCGCCTTGCGCAGCCACCCTCTCAATAGAGCCGTCTTCCTGCAAGAACATCTAAGTTCTCAACTATGTTTGCGGCAAGTTTGGGCCCCTGGCCTCGCTGCTAGGGTCGGCTCGTGAATGGCGCCGTCTATGACCAGATCGGCCTCGGGTACAGCGACATCCGGCGACCCGACCCACGGCTGGGGGCGCCGATCGCCAAAGCGCTGGGAGACGCTCGCACGGTCCTGAACGTCGGGGCGGGGACGGGGTCCTACGAGCCCGCGGATCGGCGGGTGGTCGCAGTCGAGCCATCGGCCGAGATGATCGCCCAGCGCCCGCCGGGCTCTGCGCCGGTGGTCCAGGCAGAGGCGGAATCCCTGCCCTTCCAAGCCGACAGCTTCGACGCGGCGCTCGCCATCCTGACGATCCACCACTGGAAAGACGTCCCAGCAGGGTTGGCCGAGCTCCGACGGGTCGCGCGCGATCGCGTCGTTCTGCTGACGGTCGACCCGGAGGTGCTGGTCGCGCTATGGATGAGCCGGGACTACTGGCCGGAGACGATCGAGCTCGAGTCCGGGCGGATGCCCACGATGGGTGAATTGGAAGCCAACCTCCCCGCACCCACCGCGGTGCCGGTGCCGGTGCCTCGAGATTGCACGGACGGCTTCGCGATCGCCTATTGGGGGCGGCCGGAGGCGATCCTCGACCCCGCGGTCAGGCAGGCGAGCTCGAACTGGCATGGGATCTCGGCAGAGGCGACCGAGCGCGGCCTCCGGCAGCTCGAAAAGGATCTGGAGAGCGGAGAGTGGGACAGGCGCTACGGCTGCCTGCGGGCGCAGGACAGCCTCGACGTCGGGCTCCGGCTGGTGGTGGCCGAGCTCGCCTGAGCGATCAGCAGCTGGGCAGCGGATCCGGGAAGGACGTTCCGAACCGGTTCCTCGCCCAGCAGTTGCCTTCGCCGCTGCCGTCCCAGGCAAGATCGACCGCGAAGACCGGTGGCAGCGAGGGGGCGGGGCTCGACCCGTTGCCGGTCACCGTGTTGTGGACGATCGTGTTGTTGTCCGGGTTCGGCTCGATGTCGAGCGCGGAGCAGACTTCTTCCGGCAGTTCCTGCGCCAGGCAGATGTTCGCCACCGCGATGCCGTAGGAGTCGTTGCCCGTCACCGTGTTCTGCCTGACGAGGTTTTCGTCGGCGGCCATCACCAGGATGCCGGTGCCGGGCGGCACACCGCAGACGTCGTCGCCGGGATCGAGGCAGGTGTTCGGGCGGTTGTTTTCGAAGATCACGTTGTTCTCGATCACGTTGTCCCGGTTCACCTTCGCGTCGAGGAACGGCAGGTCGAAGGAGAGGAACCCGCCGGTGTTGCCGTAGGAGAGGTTGTGATCGGCCCGGATGCCGACGCTGTTCTCGATCTCGAAGCCGCTGACGTTGTCGGTGGCGACGTTGTGGTCCACCCGCGAGTCGAACGACTGGCCGATGTAGTGGCCGGTGTCGTTGGCGCCGGAGGCGAAGGAGTGGTCGAGCCGGCCGTCGAAGACGTGCGAGGGGAAGATCCCGTACTCCTGGTTGTCGATCGCCGCGACTCCGGTCACGCGCCAGTCCTGGACGCAGGAGAGGAGCACCCCGTCGTCTTCGAAGCCTTCGACGACGATGTTCTTCACCAGCGAGCCGTGGACGCGCAGGCCTTCGTCTTCAAGGCACGCGGCACCGGATTCGCGCCCGACGGAGATGCCCTCCTCCTGGGAGCCGTCGGACTTCAGCACGACCGCTTTGCCGTTACCGCCCTGGCCGACGATCGAGATGTCGTCCTTGGTGACGACCACCGCGCAGCTGCGTCCGGGCCGGGGTGGGCATTCAGTGCTCGATTCCGTGTAGGTCCCCGGTGCGACCAGAACGGTGTCGCCAGGTCCGGCCTGGTCGACGGCTTTCTGGATCGAGCCTCCCGGGTGGACCTTCAGCACCCGTCCCAACGCGCTCGCGGGAAGAGCCAGCAGAACCAATGCCATCGCCGTCAATAGCACCTTCATCGCGAAACACGAGCGCATGGGAGAGTCTCCTTCGTCGTCAGAGTACGTCGAGGTACTGGCAACCAATGTAGGGCGGGCTCGGCCGCACGTCAAATCCCGCGATGAGGGTCAGAACAACCCGGCCCGCTTCAGGCCGCGTTCTATCCCGGGGGCCAGGGTGCGGGCGAAGGTCGCGGTGAGGTGGCTTTTGTCGCGGTAGACCAGGGCGTTGCCGATCACTGCGCGGCAGAGGTTGTCGGGGCAGATCTCGCGGTTGATGTCGATCAGATGGCTGCCGGGCGCGGCCCGTGCGGCGCGAACGTCGAATTCCTTGTCCCTGTCGCGCACTCGCGGAAAGGCGCATGACGCGAGGTGTTGGAGGTCTTCGGAGACGCAGCTGGGGACGTTGCTGGCCGAGGCGGGGGTGTCCTGGATGACCACCGTCCGCAGCCCGGCGCGGTGGATTCGCGTCAGGGTCGCAAGGTAGCCGGCTTCCATCGCGGTGGCGGCCGCTTCGCCGCTCAGTTCTTCGCCGTCGCTGCCGTAGGGGACATATGCGGTGTCGCCGCTCATCACCACGAGGGTGGATCCACCGCCCATTTCGATCCGCCGCAGCGACTCCTGCCTCCAGGCGTCGCACTGCGAGTACTCGCGGTCGGCGACCATGCTGCGAATCGACACTTCGCCGGGCGTGCATTCGGCCTTGACCAGGGTGATCAGGCGCCAATGATGTGTTTCGACCAGCTCCTCGAGCGCCGGGAAGTACTGCATCGCGTGGGAGTCTCCGAAGAGGATCAGGGTGCGCTTGCCGTGGGGGTCGCCGTAGAGGCACTTGTTCGAATTCGTGCCGCTGATCCCGACCAGGCAGCCGTCGTAGTAGGCGCGGGAGCGGTCGGCCGCCGCTCGCAGCGGGTTCGGGCGGACGGCGACGGCGCGCTCCTGCGGCTGGGGTTGTTCGGGCAGCGCGGCGGCACCCTTGACGTCGGAGAGCGGTGCCGTGTGGAGGGTCGGCTGGAAGCGGGCCAGGCCGACGCCGCCGCAGACGCCGATCAGCATGCAGCCGAGGCCCATCGCGAGAGCTCGGTTCGGTCGACGGGCGAGGGCTTTCGACAGGCGCAGCGGATCCTCGATCAGGTGATGGGTCACGGCGGTGGGGACCCAGGAGGCGGCCACCACTGCGAGGGCGGCGGGTACGGACAGCGGCCCCCAGATGACGGCGGCGAAGATCAGCGCCGGCCAGTGCCAGAGGTACCACGAGTAGGAGATCCGCCCGACGTAGCGGACGGGGGGAAGCGAGAGCAGCCAGGCGGGGGCGCCCTTCGCCTCGGCGTGGACGGAGGAGCCGGCGAGGATCAGGCAGGCGGCGCCGAGGGTGGGCAGGAGGGCGGCGGTTCCCGGAAACGGGGTGCTCGCGTCGAAGACGACGGCCGCGTAGACGATCGCCGCCAGGCCGGCCCAGCCGATCCCAGCCGCCAGGGCGCGCGGTATGCGGACGGCCCCGAGGACCGCCAGCCCTGCTCCGAGTGCCAGCTCCCAGGCGCGGCCGAAGGTCGAGAAGTAGGCCGCGGCGGGTTGGTCCTCGGTGAGGTGGATGCCGAGCAGGAGCGAGCCCACCAGAGTGAGCGCGAGGGTCACCCAGATCGCCGGGCGGAGAGAGCCCCCGCGCTTTCGCCAGAACCAGGTGACCGCGAGCAGAAGGGTCGGCCAGACGAGGTAGAACTGCTCCTCGATCGCCAGCGACCAGAGGTGCAGCACCGGGCTCGGTTCGACTTCCTGGGCGAAGTAGTCGACCGACTGGGCGGCGAAGTGCCAGTTGGCCGTGTAGAGGGCCGAGCTGACGATGTCGCCGGAGACTTCGACCGCCCGCACGGGGGACAGCAGCAGCAGCGAGAGGACGCCCACCGCGGCGAGGAGCACGGCGCTCAGCGGCAGCAGGCGCTTGGCGCGGCGCGCGTAGAAGCGGCGCAGGGAGATGCCGCCGGTCCGGTCGAGCTCACCGAGCAGGAGCCGGGTGATGAGGAAGCCGGAGATGACGAAGAAGACGTCGACGCCGACGTAGCCGCCGGCGACGAAGGAGAGCCCCGCGTGGCAGAGCAGGACCGCGACGATCGCGATGGCCCGCAGGCCCTCGATGTCCGGCCGAAAGCCGCTCTTGGCGGAGATAGGACGTCCTTCAGTCTTGGTGGGCGATGGCGACGCGGGCGAGCCAATCGAAGGCGCGGCTCAGAAGCTCCGGCCTGTAGCGCTCGGTGTGGTGCCCACCTTGAACTACCCACAGGTACACGCGCTTGAACTTCACAGCGTACTTCCTGTTCATCGCCAGAGGAACAACTTGGTCGCGGCGGCCCTGCAAAACCAGCAGCGGGCTCCTGGCGCGCCGCCGCAGGGGCGAGAGCCTGCTCCTCGCCGCCGGGGCGGACAGACCGATCCGTTCGAAGTAGTCGGGGCCGTAGGCGCTCAGGGGCCATTCCCAGTCGAGCAGGTCCGACACCGGCGCCTTCGCCACGGCGGCCGAGACCAGGCCGTCGCCGGCGAGCAGGGCGGCGAGGGTGCCGCCGGCCGACGACCCGTAGGCGTAGACCGCGCTCCCGTACCTGGCCCGCAGGCGGGCTGCATCCGCCCGGGCGGCCTGGAACGCAGCCGGCATGTCGTCGAGTGGGTAGCGCAGATAGTGGGGGGTGAACCCCGCCCTGAGGGCCCGCCGGCGCGTGAGCGATTCGAACGTCGGGTCTTCGTAGAGGAAGGAGCCACCGTGGATCAGGATCAGCTGGGGGGCGACCGACGCTGCCGGACTGACAGCCGAGCTCGACGTTGCCGCGCCCGCCGGGGGAGCGAGCTGCAGCGCCAGGACCACCGCCGTCAAGACCGGAAGGGAAAGCCGCGGCGCACAGAGATCGCGCAGTGAGGAAGTCAGCTCATCGCCCGCTTTGCCGGTCCTGCTCGCTCCACATGGACCCCAGTGTGGCGCTTCGCAGTTGCCGTCGCGGGTCGGATGCCCCCGATGATGCCCAGCGCCCAGCTCGACGGCGCCGAGCTTGCGGGCGCGACCGGCGCCGTGCGAAAGTTTGGTCAGCCTCGGGCGGTCGGGGCGCTATGGCCATTCGCCTCGAGGGCAACGGGAAGGCAGCAGATGGGAACCGAGATGGAGCGCAACAACCCCGCAGAGAGCCTCTCCCGGCTCCCCTCTGTGGAGCGGTTGGCTTCGCGACTGCCGGAGCCCCACCGCCTCGCCGTGGTGGCGGCGCGGGAGGCGATCGAGGCGGCGCGGGAGGCCGTGCTCGGCGGCGCGCCGACGCCGAAAGAGGAGGAGCTGGAGAGGGATGCCGGCAGGCGACTCGCGCGGCTGGCCCAACCGAGCCTGCGCCGGGTGGTCAACGCCACCGGCGTCGTCCTCCACACCAACCTCGGCCGGGCGCCGCTGGCGCCCGCCGCCGTCGCTCAGGTCACCGCCGTCGCCGCCGGCTACGGCAATCTTGAGTACGACCTCGAGCGCGGCACGCGCGGCACGCGCGGCGCCCACGTCGAGGGCCTGCTGCGCGAGCTGGGCGGCGCCGAGGCAGCGCTCGCCGTCAACAACAACGCCGCCGCGGTGATGCTCGCGCTCGCCGCCCTGGCCGGCGACGGCGAGGTGCTGGTCAGCCGTGGCGAGCTGGTCGAGATCGGCGGCTCCTTCCGCATCCCCGACATTCTCGCCCACTCCGGCGCCACCCTGGTCGAGGTCGGGACGACCAACCGCACCCGCCTGGAGGACTACGCCGGCGCGATCGGCGAGCGCACGACGGCGATCCTCCGTGTCCACCGGTCGAACTTCCAGATCGTCGGCTTCACCGAGCAGCCCCGGGTCGACGAGCTGGCTGCGCTGGCGCGCGAGCGCGGGATCGCGATGGTCGACGACCTCGGCTCCGGGGCGCTCGGCGAGGTCCACGACGAGCCGACCGTGCGCGCCGCGGTGGCCACCGGGGCCGACCTCGTCTGCTGTTCGGGGGACAAGCTGCTGGGCGGCCCGCAGGCCGGCATCCTCTTCGGCCGCGCCGAGGCGGTCGAACGCTGCCGGCGACACCCGCTGGCGCGGGCGATGCGCCTCGACAAGCTGCAGCTGGCGGCGCTGGAGGCGACGCTGCGCCTGCACCGCGACGAGGGCCCGGGGGCGGTGCCGGCGCTGGCGATGATCGAAGCCTCGGAGGAGGAGCTGCGGCAGCGGGCCGAAGCGATGGCGACGGCGATCGGCGGCGCCGCCGAGGTCGGCCGCGAGAGCGGCGCCCCGGGCGGTGGCTCCCTCGCCGACGTCGCCCTCGAGGGATCGGTCTGCCTGGTCGATCCAGGCGAGGTCGGCGCCGACGCCTTCCTCGCCCGCCTGCGTGAGAACGACCCGCCGGTGATCGCCCGCATTGTCCGCCGCCGGGTCGTGCTCGACCCGCGGACGATGGACGACGAGGAAGCCGCCCAGGCCGCGGCAGCGGCCCGAGAGGCACTCGCCTGAAGCGGAGCCAGCAGCCCGGGCCCGAAGAGTAAATGCCAGAGTTTTTTTGAATGCAAGAGCATTCTTGATAAACCTTTCGCATGGGTTCGGCGGGAGGCCCTCTCAGGCCCTTCGCTGGATCAGGGGGAACCGTCGGAAAGCTGACAGCGAACGAAAGGGAGAAAAGGGATGCTTGCTGGTGAGGTGGGAAGCCTGAGACGCCTACTGGTCGTCTCGGCGGCGGCGCTGATCGCGGCCGTCGCATTTGCCTGGATCGCCGCCGGATCGATGAGTGCGTATGCGTCCGATGGCGGCACGGCCAAGGCCTCCGCGCAGAACTTCGAAGAGAGCCTGCGGATGCGGATCACCAAGAAGGACGGCAAGCACGTCGCGGCAAAGGGAAGTGCGTCAGGCACCATCGACGGCAAGATCTCGCTCAAGCTCCACATGGTCAACGGCTCGAAGGCGACGGCGACCTTCCACGGCCATAACTCCCACGGTGCGATCACCGGGACGGGCGTCGCGAAGTACCACGTCAGCGGGGCGGTTTCCTACTACACCGGGAAGATCACCAGCCTCGAGGGGGACGGGAAGTACGCGCACGCGGCGAGTCGCGGGATCTCCTTCTCGGGCACGGTGAATCGCCGTACCTACAGGGTGAAGATGAGCCTCGCCGGCAGGTGGCATGCCTAGAGCGGGGCAGCGGCTGTCGGCGCCGGCGCTGGTGCTGTCGCTCCTCGCGCTGTCACTGACGCCACCGGTTGCGGGTGCGGCTCCCCAGGCGACGCTGACCGCAAAGCTCCGGCCCGAGAAGCTCGGCGCCGCCACCGCGGTTTCGATCGCCTTCCATCTCCAGCCCGGCCTCGGGGAAGCCCTTCCCCCGCTGAGCAATTTCGCCCTGCGCCTGCCCCGGGGAATGGGGTTCGCGGCATCGGAACTGGGCCTCGCGACCTGTTCGCCGTCGCGGCTGCTGGCGCTGGGCGCCGGCGGCTGCCCGAGGGAAGCGCTGATGGGCAACGGCTCAGCCCAGGTTCGGGTCCCGTTCGGCAACGAGGTCGTCAGCGAGAGGGCGCGCGTCCTCATCTTCATGGCGAAGCCGGTTGCCGAGCAGACGACGACGCTCTTCTACTTCGACGGCAGGGCGCCGGTGATCGCCCCGATCGTCCTCCAGAGCCAGGTGGTGACGCCGGAAGGCTCCTCCGACTCGATCCTCGAAACGCCCGTCCAGGCGATCCCGACCGCGCCGGACGGGCCGGAAGCGACGATGGTGGCGCTGCGCTCGACGATCGGCCCCGGCAGCCTGCGCTACTACCGGCGGGTGGGCGGGCGCCGGGTCCCCTATCGGCCCGAAGGGCTGAGCCTGCCGGGGCGATGCCCGCACGGCGGCTTCCGCTTCGCGGCGAGCTTCCGCTTCGTCGACGGCAGCCAGGCCCGGGCTCGCACCGCCGTCCCCTGCCCCCCGGGACAGGAGCCGAGACGTGGCGGATCGAAAGGCGGGATGAGGCGGTGAAACGGTTCCTGGCCGCGCTGTCGGTGGCAATCCTCGCCCTGGCCGCCTGCTCCGTCACCTCGCTCGCCGCACCGCTGCCGGACGGCCGGGCCTACGAGCAGGTGAGCCCTGTCGACAAGAACGGCGGCGACGTCGGCGGGCCCGTGCTCGAAGGCGGGTTCGCCAGCGCCCTCGGGGAGAGCGCAGCCGACGGCAACTCGATCAACTACGCCTCTTTGTCCAGCTTCGCCGACGCGGAAAGCGCCGATCTCTTCACCTACTACACCTCCACCCGCGGCAGCACGGGCTGGTCCACCCACGCGATCTCACCCCCGCCGGCCAATCCCCCGCGGTTTCTCGAACTCCCACCCTTCCAGGCGTTCTCCTCCGATCTCGCGACCGCGGTGCTCGAATGGAAGAACCCTCCGCTGACGTCGGAAGCGCCGGCGGAATACGCGAACCTCTATCTGCGCTCGTCCAACGGCAGCTATCTCCTCCTCACCAAAACCGCTCCGCCAAACCTTTCTCCGAGCTCCTACCGGGTGAGTGTCGCGGGGACGACGTCGGACCTGAGCCACATCGTCTTCGAAGCGAACGACGCCCTGGTGGCGGGGGCCCCGGCGGAAGTGTGGAGCGTCTATGAATGGTCCGCCGCGGGGCTGCGGCTCGTCAGCGTGCTCCCCGGCGGGGAAGCCGCACCGGAAGCTCACGCGGGGAGCGTTGCCGAACGGGACAACTCCGAGGTGATCTCCTCCGACGGCTCGCGGGTGTTCTGGACGGCCGAAGGCCAGCTGTACGTTCGCGAAGGCGGGGTGCGGACCGTGAAGCTCAACGCCTCCCGCCGGGAAGTCTCCCTGGGGGACGGGAACGCCGATCTGCTCGCGACTTCAGCCGACGGCTCGAAGGCCTTCTTCTCCGACGCGACGAGCCTCACGGATACGCCCGACGACCATGGCGGCCTCTACGAATACGACCTCGAAGACGAAACTCTGGTCCCTCTGACGCCGGACCCCGCCGGAGAACCCGGAGTCGAAGGAATGCTCGGGGCCGCCGGAGACGGCTCGCTGGCGTATTTCGTCGCTCGCGCCGCCCTCGCCCCCGGGGCCCAGGAAGGGGCGCCGAACCTCTATGTGGAGCGCGCCGGGGCGCTCGAGTTCATCGCCGCGCTCTCCGAAGAAGATCGGCCGTCCTGGAATCCCAATCTCGACGAACGAACCTCGCGCCTGACCCCTGACGGCGCGCACCTGGCCTTCCTCTCCCGGGAAAGCCTGACGGGGTACGACAACACCGACCCGATCGAAGGAACTGCCCAGACCGAGCTCTTCGTCTACGACGCCGGGGAAGATCGACTCACCTGCGTCTCCTGCAGCCCCTCCGGCGCGCCCCCGCTCGGACCGGCGACCATCCCCCGCGGAACCAACTCCGGCTACCAGGCGCACATCTTCTCCGCCGACGGGAGCCAGGTCTTCTTCAACAGCGCCGACGCGCTGGTCCCCCTCGACAGCAACCATCGCCGGGACGTCTACGAGTTCGAGAACGGCAGCCCCAGGCTGATCTCGAGCGGGACCAGCAGCGACATCTCGGCGCTGGTCGACGTCGGCGCGGGCGGCCGCGACCTCTTCTTCACGACGAGGGACCGGCTGGTCCCGGGCGACCGCGACAACAATTCGGACCTCTACGACGCCCGCGTCGGCGGCGGCTTCCCGCCGGCGCCGGAACCGCTGCCCTGCACGGGTGAAGCCTGCCGCGGCCCCCTTGGAGCCGCGCCAAGTCCGGCGCCCCTGCCGGCAACCGCCCTGCCCAGCCCGGAATCGGAAGGCAAAGCCAGGCGACGTCCGCGCAAGCGGTGCCGCAAACACCACCGCAAGGGGCGCGGCGGGCGCCGGGCGTCGTCCCCGCGGCACTGCCGGAAGGGGCGGCGATGACCGCGCCGAAGGTGTGGAGGGCGGGGCTGCTGAGCGCTGTCTTCCTGCTGACGCTGGTCGCTCCGGTCGCGGTCGCCCAGGCGTCGCTCGGGTTCGAAGCGACCGAATTCTCGATCTACTCGGCGCCTCCGGCCGGTGCCGAACCCGGCGCTGTCGGCCCCCCGCAGCTGCAGGCGGGCTCGCATCCCTACGAGGCGCGGTTCGCCTTCGCCTTCAACCAGACCACCAACTCGGAAGGCGAACCGGTGCCCGACGAAGCCGCCAAGGACCTCGAAGTCGACCTCCCGGCGGGCCTGATCGGCAGCCCGGTCAACATTCCCCAGTGCCGGACGGAGGAATTCGAGAGCAGCTCCCTTTTCTCCCAGAGCTGTCCGGAAGCCACCCAGGTCGGGACGATGAGGCTCGACACCACGCTGTTCGGCGTCACCCTGCCGGTGTTCAACCTCGAGCCCGCGCCTGGCCACACGGCGCAGTTCGGGGTCTTCGCCCTCGTCTCGCCGATGGTGATGAACGCCTCGGTCCGCGCTGACGGCGACTACGGGCTGAAGGTGACGCTGCACAACCTGCCGCAGTTCCTGCCGGTGGTGGGCGGGGTGCTGGACCTCTGGGGAGTGCCGGCCGATCCCGCCCACGACACCCTGCGCGGGCAGTGTCTCGGCTTCGAAGGCCAGTCCCTCGGCGAATGCCCCGTGGGCGTCTCGCGACGGCCGTTCCTCACCCTCCCGGTCCGCTGCGGGGAACCGCCGGTGGTGGGGTTCCGGATGGACTCATGGGAAAGGCCGGAAGAATTCGTCTCCCAGTCGGCGTCGCCTCTCGACGCCGAAGGCCATGGGCTGGCGCTGGAAGGCTGCGACGCGCTCGACTTCAGCCCGCGGATCGGCGTCCGCCCGGAAAGCGACACCCCCGACTCCGCCTCGGGGGTCGGGATCGACCTGAGCCTTCCCCAGAACGAAGGCCCGGACGGGCTCGCCGAGGGGGAGCTGCGCAACGTCGACCTCGCCCTTCCCTCCGGCCTCTCGCTCAACCCCGCCACGGGAGACGGCCTCGGCTCCTGCTCGCCCCAGCAAATCGCCCTGGGCGCCGCCAGCCCCCCGACCTGCCCCGACTCCTCCCGGATCGGCTCGGTGGAGGTTTCCAGCCCGCTGGTCGCCGAGCCCCTGCGCGGCTCGATCTACCTCGCCACTCCGAACGAAAATCCCTTCGGGAGCATGCTCGCGGCCTATCTCGTCGCCGAAGGGGGCGGGATCCTGCTCAAGCTCCCCGGCCAGATCGACGCCGCCGCCGGCGACGGTCAGCTGACGGTCCACCTGGGGGAGCTGCCGCAGCTGCCGTTCTCCGATTTCTCCCTGCGGTTCGACGGGGGGCCGCGGGCGCCCCTGGCGCTGCCGGCCGGGTGCGGGAGCTTCACCACCTCGGCCCAGCTCGGCGCCTATTCGGACCCGCCCGGGGCCGGGCCCACGCTCGTCTCCAGCGACTTCGCCGTCGACCGCGGCTGTGGCGGAGGCTTCTCGCCGTCCTTCCTCGGCGGCGCCACGAGCTCGATCGCGGGCCATCGCACCGGGCTGACGCTGCGGCTCGCTCGCGAGGAAGGCGAAGAGGAGATCGGCCGCTTCTCGGCGACGCTGCCGCGGGGGCTGCTGCCGCTGCTCGACGGCGTCCCCGGCTGCCCCGAGCCGCAGGCGGAAGCGGGGAGCTGCCCGCCCGCGAGCCGGATCGGCTCGGTCACGGTGACCGCCGGCGCCGGCTCGCACCCGTTCGCCCTCTCCGGGAGCGCCTTCCTCACCGGCCCTTACAAGGGGGCGCCGTTCGGTCTCGCGATCGCGGTCCCGGCGCTGGTCGGGCCCTTCGACCTCGGCCTGGTCGTGGTTCGAGCGAGGATCCTGGTCGACCCCCGCAGCGCCCAGCTGAAGATCGCGACCGACTCGCTGCCGCGAATCCTGCGCGGCATCCCCCTGCGCATCCGCAGCTTCGAGCTGACGACGGCCGACCGGCCCGGGCTGTTCACCGCACCGACCTCGTGCGGCAGGCAGGAGGTCGGTGTCAGGGCGGTCGGCGGCGCCGGGTCGATCGTCTCGCTCGCGACGCCCTTCTTCCTCGGCGATTGCGACCAGCTCAGGTTCGCGCCGCGGATCTCGGCTGCGACCGGGAGCCGCGCCAGTCGCCGCGACGGCACCTCGCTGAGGCTGGCGATCCGCAACCGCCTCGGCGCCCAGGCCAACCTGCGGTCGATCACGGTCGGGTTTCCGCGGCAGCTCTCGCCCCGCCTCTCGACGATCCAGGGGGCCTGCCCGGCGGCCTCCTTTGCCGCCGGCCCCGGCCTCTGCCCGGAGACGTCGACGATCGGGACCGCCCGGGTCCGCACCCCGGTCTTCGAATCGGCCCTCACGGGCTCCGCCTATCTCGTTTCGCGCGGGAGGGAAGCGCTGCCGCGCATCGTCCTCGTCCTCGGCACCCGGGGGACCACGCTCGATCTCTTCGGCTCCCTGCACGTGTCGAAACGGGGAACCAGCTCGGTGACCTTCGCGGCGATGCCCGATGCGCCGATCTCGAGCTTCGTCATCGACCTTCCCAGGGGCCCGCACTCGGCCTTCGGCGCGAACTTCCTCGCCGGGGCGAGCGGGACCCTCTGCGGCCGCCGGATCTCGACGTTGATGAAATCGATCGCCTACAACGGCACCCGTGCAAAGCGAACCGTGCGGGTTGGCGTAACCGGGTGTAGGAAAGGCGCTAAATGATCAGCGCAGTCAGTAAGGTTCACCTTCGTGATGGATCTACCGCTGGCAGTGGGACCGCTGCTGCCTGCCGAGAAAGACCTGATGCTGTTGGTGGGGGACGGCTACATAGCCGGATATTTCCTCACCGCCCTGTTCAGCGTCGACACTGCAGCGCTGTCGGATGATGTCGACGACGACGAACAGTGGACGCTGGAGTGGGAAGGTGAGAAGGGACGGAGTTGGGGTGGAATCGCCCTCGCATGTATTCTCGCAGTGGTTTGGGCGATCGGGCACCTCACCGACGCGGGCTCCTATCCTCTGCTTCCGAATGACCTCTTCGGGGCCATACCAATGCTCAGCATCGGGGTCATGGCGGGAGCCCTCTGTGCGCCATATTTCGTGGGCAAAGCAGAAGTCCGCAACCGCGCCCTGGCCGAATTCAAGTTCAGCGGAGCAAGAGGGCGGATGTGGGGGACCCTCTTTGCCGCCGTCTATATCGGCTTCTGGCTCCATACCTGACTGAGGACGTGACGTGACGAAGAATCAGGCAAAGCGTGTCGATCCCCTGGCGCTGCTGGTGTTCTACGGAGCGATCGGGATGGTGGGGATCCTCGTCGGTTTCCTCGTCTCACTGGTTGTGCTCCCGTCGAGCCCGGCGGCTCGCCTGGCGCTGATGGTCGGCTCGGTCGTCCTGGCGGCGTGGGCAATCGACCTCTCGCTCAAGCGGCTGATCAGGTGGGCGTCGAAGCACTCGGCGGAGACCAGGACCGGTCGGCAGGACGCCGCTGGCCAGTCCTCTCGGCTGGATCGTCTCTACCCGCTGATCGATGCCCTCGTCCGCATCGGCAGCCACGGTCACCAGCCCCGTTGAGCCGTTAGACCGGCGGCAGCGCGGCTCCCTCGGCCAGCCGCCGCAGCGAGACCGTGATCCGGCGGCAGCGGTCGGCTGTGGTCGGGCAGCCTGTGAGCGAATCGAGCGGGCAGCAGGGGTTGCGGGCTTTCTTCGCCGACGGCTGATCGAGCGTGCAGCAGTCGGAGCTCGGTGACTTCTTTTTCCGGTCCAAATCCCCCGAGTTGCCCATACCGACGAGGGTAGCAACGGCGCAGAAGGAGAACCTGGACAAAAAAATCCTTTTAATATAGATTCGTTAAATGACCCAGACGATCCAAGGTGTGCTCGAGCGTCTGGACGACCCCAGCCGTGCCTCCACCTTCCTCACCGGCGGCGAGCGGAAAAGTGTCAGCTTCGCCGAGCTCCGCGCCCGCGCCGAGGAGGTGACCGGGAAATTCCTTCGCTCCGGGCTGGAACCGCACGACAGGGTCGTGATGGTCATCCCCGACCAGGCTGAATTCGTCGAACTGTTCCTCGGTGTGTCCAACGCCGGCCTGGTGCCCGTTCCGATCTATCCCCCGTTCGTTCTCGGTGAGCTCGACGCTTACGGTTCGCATCTGCGCCGCATCGTCGCGGTCTCGGAAAGCAAGCTCCTGCTCTGCGGGCCGGAGGTGGGGGATCTCCTGCGGCCGCTGGCCGGCGAGGTGAGGACGGCCACCCCGGACGAACTCGAGGTCGAAGATGCCCCCCGCCCGCTGCCGAAGGTGAAGCCGGAGGACATCGCCTTCCTGCAGTTCACCTCCGGCAGCACCGCGGCTCCGAAAGGGGTGGTGGTGACCCAGCGCTCGCTGCTCGCCAACGTCGAGGCGATCACCGACCATCTCGACGACGGCCACGAAGAGCGCGACCACGGCGTCAGCTGGCTGCCGATGTACCACGACATGGGACTGATCGGGCAGCTGATGGTTTCGCTCGGACGTCAGATCCCGGCGTCCTATCTGGCGCCGCTCGACTTCGTCCGCCGCCCCACCGCCTGGTGCGACCTGCTGCACGAGACGAAAGGGACGGTGAGCTTCGGCCCGAACTTCGCCTACTCGCTGGTGGCGCGGCGCGCCCGTGACGAGGACATCGAGCGCTGGGACCTCTCGGCATGGCGGGTCGCCGGTTGCGGGGCCGAGCCGATCCACGCCGACTCGCTCCGCCTCTTCGCCGAGCGGCTGGAGCCGGCGGGGTTCTCGCCGAAGGCGTTCATGCCCTGCTACGGCCTCGCCGAGGCGACGCTGGCGGTGAGCATGGTGCCGCGCTGCCAGGGGCTGCGAACGAAGGCGGTGGCCAGCGACGAGCTGCGCGAGCGCGGCATCGCCGTCGAGCCCGCGGCGGACGAGGACGCGCATGAGATCGCCGCCTGCGGCCCGCCCCTGCCCGGCCACGAGGTGAAGGTCGTCAACGCCGCGGGGAGCGAGCTCCCCGAAGGCCACGAAGGCGAAATCCTCGCCCGCGGCCCGAGCGTCACCGCCGGCTATTTCGGCGACCGGGAGACGACCGAGAAGGTCTTCGAGGACGGCTGGGTCCGCACCGGGGACCTCGGCTTCCTCGCCGACGGCGAGCTCTTCGTCACCGGCCGCGACAAGGACCTGATCATCTTCAACGGGCGCAACTACCACCCCCAGGACATCGAGTGGTGCGCTTTCGAGGTGCCGGGCGTGCGGCGCGGCAACGTAGTGGCGTTCGCCGAGGTGGGGGAGGACGGGGAGCGGCTGGTGGTGGTTGCCGAGCGGCGCTCCGGCGGCGACCCCGAGGCGATCGAGGAGGGGGTTCGGCGGCGCATACGCACGGTGCTCGGGCTCAAGGTCCACCGGCTCGCCGTCGTCGAGGGCGGGCAGCTGCCGAAGACGAGCAGCGGCAAGCTGCGGCGCGCCGAAACCCGCGCCCGCGAGGCCTCCGGCGCCCTGCAGAAGCTGAATCGGCCGTCGGGCGCGCCCTCGGGCGTGGCGGAGTGACGATGGATCGGCTCGAGGAGGCCTTCCGGTTCGCCTCCGAGGAGCTGGCGACGCTCGACCCCGCCGCGGCCCTCGACCAGCTCGAGCTCGACACCGACCTCACCCGCCTCGACCTCGACTCGGTGACGGTCCTCTCCCTGGTCGCGGCGCTGGAGGACCGCTACGGCACCCGCGTTCCCGACCAGGCCCTGCTGCAGGTGAGGACGATGAGGCAGCTCTTGGAGTTGGCGCTGGAGGGCGCCGCGGCGGAGGCGCCCTGATGGCGACGGTCTCGGTTGCGGATCTCGAATCCCTCTGTCGCGAGGTGTTCGAGGCCCACGGCTTGGACGAGGCCGCCGCCGACGCCTGCATCGCGGAAATCGTCGACGCCGAGTGCCGCGGGCGCCGCTCTCACGGGATCGCGATGGTGCCGCGCCTGCTGAAAGCCGCGGGGAACGGGGGCGAGGCGACGCTGGCGCTGGACGGGCCGGTGTTCGCCCGCCTCGACGGCAACGGGGCGCCGGGGCCGCTGGTCGCGAAGCTGGCGATGGACGCGGCGATCGCGAAGGCGCGCGAGGGCTCCCTCGGCGCCGTCGGGGTCGGGAACGACTCCTCCTTCCTCACCGCCGGATTCCAGCCCCGGCGCGCCGCCGAACAGGGCCTGATCGGGGCGACCTTCAGCGTCGCGGCGCCGAAACTGGCCCCCTGGGGCAGCGCCGAGGCGATGCTCGGCACGAACCCGCTGGGGATCGCGGTCCCCGCCGAGCCGGGCCCGGTCGTGCTCGACATGTCGGTCGGGGAGCTGACGGTGGCCGACGCCCGCCGTCTGGCCCGCGAAGGGGAGAGGCTGCCCGGCGCCGGGGGAGTCTCGGCCTCCGGATCGCCCACCGACGACCCCGCGGAGGCGCTGGAGGGAGCGCTCCTCCCTTTCGGCGGCCATCGCGGCTCCGGCCTCGGAACGATGATCGAGCTGCTCGCCGGGCCGCTGGTCGGCGCCCACGCGGGACCGCTGCCGGGAGCGGCGCGGGGAACCGTCTTCGTCGCCGTCGACCCGGACTGCTTCGGCTTCGGGGCCGAGTTCGCGCAGACCGTCTCGGCCTTCCTCGAGCGCCTGCGGGCGAGCGCGCCCCGCGACGGCTTCGACGCGGTGCTCGCCCCCGGGGACAGGGGACGGGCAAGCGCGGCGGCGGCCCGAGAGGCGGGCCTGGAGCTCGACGACGGCGCCTTCGAGAAGCTGCGCGCCGCCCGGGCGCCGGCCTGAGCCCCGTGGCGGCCGATTCCGCCCACCGCAGCGCCGCCGGAGTGGCGACCCTGCGTTACCTCTCCTCCTGGGACGACCCGGTCGCCAACCCGGACCGCCTCTCCGGCCGCTTCCTCGGTGGGCCGATGCGCGCCGTCGCGGCGGTGCCGCCGGTCCGTCGCACCGCCTGCCGCCTGGTGCGGCGGCGCTTTCCCGGCGGGATCGAGTACCAGGCGGCCCGCACCAAGCACATCGACCAGGTGCTCTCCGAGGCGCTGGCGAGGGGCCTCTCGCAACTGGTGATCCTCGGCGTCGGCTACGACACCCGCCCCTACCGGTTTCGGGGGGAGCTGGAGGGGACGCGGGTGTTCGAGGTCGACCAGCCCGGCACCCTGGCCCGGCGGGCGCGGCTGGCCGAGCGCCGCCTGCCGCCGGTCGACTCGGTCAGGGTCGCGGTCGACTTCGACCGCGAGGACCTCGGCTCGCGCCTGCGCGAGAGCGGCCTGCGCCCCGGCCTCGCCACCCTCTTCGTCTGGGAGGGCGTGACGATGTTCATCGAGGAGGAGGCGGTCCACCGCACCCTCGCCTGCGTCGCGGCCACCGGCGCCGGCGCCGAGGTCGTCTTCGACTACGTCGCGCGCTCGGCGCTGGAGCGGCCGGCCGCCCACTACGGCGGCGCGGAGGCGGCGCGGCACTTCGAACGCACCGGCGAGCCCTGGCGCTTCGGCGTCGAACCGGGGGAGGTGGCGGCGCTGCTGGAGCCGCGCGGGCTGGCGCTGCGCTCCCACCTCGGCCCGGCAGAGCTGCAGACCGCCTACCTCGCGGACGTCGGGGGCGCCTCCGACGGCCGGGTGCCGAGCTTCCACGGCATCGTCCACGCCGCAAGCGCCGCCGAAGCTCGCATCAGCTGAAGAGGAGCTTTGCCTCGACTTCCGGCCGGCCCTCCCAGAAGGCCCGCAGGAGCGGGCGCTCGGGATCGACCAGCGAGAGGATCAGCATCCACAGGCTCTGGCCCTCCCCGAGGGCGGTGTCGAGCGCCGTCGGCGTGTCGCGCAGCGGGTCGTGGCGCCAGGGCACCTTGTGCATGTGGTAGGAGCCGAAGAGGAAGGTGCCGGCCGCGTCGCAGCGTTCCTGCACCTCCATCACCTCCTCCGGGGCGGCGATCCAGCCGCGCTGCTCGAGCGGCGTCCGCGAGGCGGTGGCCAGCTCGCGGACGGTGGCGTCGACCTCGGCCCCGTGCACGGGGTCGGTCCTGAGGTTGCGGCGCAGCGGGAAGACGTGGGTGGTCTCGACCGCGTCGTCCCGGCCGGTCCCCGCCAGCAGGCCGAAGGCCTGGGCGACCGGCGTCTCGTCCTTGCGGTATTCGCCGCGGAGCTTGCGGCGAGCGTGGGCGATCAGCTGCGAGCGGTGCTCGGGCGCCATCTCGATCGCGGTCACCTCGCACAGGAGGGGGAGCGCCACCGGCGAGCTCATCGCGCCACCGGGGCCTCGCGCGCGGCGAGCCAGGCGTCTGCCCGCTCGATCGCCTTGCGGGCGATCTCCGGCGCCAGGCCGACGTAGCCGGCGGGATCCAGGGTCGCGTCGATCTCCTCCGCCGTGAGGCTGTTCCCCTCCGCCAGCAGCAGCTCGTCCCGGATCGAGCGCCCGTTGCTCTTCGCCGCCTGGGCGGCTTCGTAGACGACCTCGTAGGCGGACTGCTTGCCGAGGTGGCTGACCAGGCGCAGCATCAGCTGCTCGGTCGCCAGGTCGGCCGCGGTGGCGGTGGCGTTCGCCGTCATCGCCGCCTCGTCGACAGCGAGGCTCGCGAGCACGTCGTCGAGGATCGAGAGCGCCGTCAGCGAGTAGTGGGAGACGTCGGCGACGCTCGCCCACTCCGTTCGCAGCTCTCGCGAGTCGCGCTCGTGCTCGACCACCATCGCCTGCAGGGCGATCGGCGCCTGGGCGGCGGCGAGGCGCGCGAGGACGACGATCTGCTCGCACTCCTCCGGGTTCCGCTTGTGCGGCATCGTGCTGCTGCCGATCTTGCCGTACTGCCAGCCGGGCACGAGCTCGGCCAGCTCGGGCCGGGAGAGGGTGCGGATCTCGTCGGCGATGCGAGCCGTCGTCGCCGCCAGCATCGCCATCGCGTTGACGTAGTCCGTGACCCGGTCGCGGGAGGCGTGCCAGCCCATCCCCGGGACCCCGAGGCCGAGGCGCTCGGCGAACCGGGCGAGCAGCGCCTCGGCGGAGTCGCCGAAGGCGGCCATCGAGCCGACGCCGCCGAACAGCTGCACCATCAGGGCGGTGGCGCGCACCTGCTGCAGCCGCTCGTACGCCCGCAGCAGCTCGTCGAGCCAGCTCGCGACTTTGAGGCCGAAGGTGATCGGCAGCGCCGGCTGGGCATGGGTGCGGCCGGTCATCATCGTCGTGGCGTGTTCGCGGCCCAGTGGGACCAGGCTGCGGGCGATGTCGACGAGCAGGCGCTCGGCCTCGTCGAGGCAGTCGCGCATCTCGAGGGCCTGCGCCGTGTCCTGGATGTCCTGGGTGGTTGCGCCGTAATGCACGAACTGCCCGGCATCGCCCTCGCAGGCGTGCTGGAGGGCGACGATCAGGGCCATCAGCGAGTGACCGGTGCGCTTGACCTCGCGCGCGATCTCGTCGAGGTCGAGCCTCTCCACCGAAGCGGCGCGGCAGATCTCCTCGGCGGTCTCTCGCGGCAGGGTGCCGACGTCGGCCTGGCTCGCGGCCAGCGCCGCCTCCACGTCCAGCCAGCGCTGCAGGCGGCAGGTGTCGCAGAAGATGGCCCGGCTCGCTTCCGTCGCATACATGTGACCGTGGAAGCGGGAGTCGCTGATGTGACCGCGCGGGCGTTCGTTCATCGCAGCTCGGCAGCCATCGTGTTCGAGGATCGCGCGGCGACGGGCCGCCGCCGCTTCTCACGGCCGGCCAGCAGGCGCAGCCCGTAGGGAGGCGCGTCCACCGGCAGGCTCGGGCGGGAGGCCATCTGCATCGCCGCGTCCCAGGTGGTCATCCCCTGGCCCGTTTCTTCGAATAATTGATTGGTCAGTGCGTCCATGGTTCCGGCGATCGTCTCGAGAACGGTGTCGGCCCGGGGAAGGTCGGCGGGTGCGAAAAGTGCGTCCATGGCGGCCGAGCCGCCGCAGCCGGCGACGACGTCCGGGACGACGAACACATCGCGGGCGGCGAGGCGACCGTACTCCTGCGGTGAGAGACCGTCGTTTGCACCCACTGCGACCACCGGCGCCTGCACCGCCTCGACCGACGAACCGGCGAAAGAGCTCTCGCAGGCGGCGAGGATGAGCATGTGTGAGTGCATTCCCAGCACCGCCTCGCGCGGTAACACCTCTGCCCCCGGAGCGATCTCACGTAACGGGGCTCCCGGCGGTGAGGCGAGCATCGCGGCTATCGGCAAACCGTCAGCTGCGTGGACGCACTCATACTCGTCGGCGATCGCGGTGATGGTCACGCCGGCAGCGTGCAGGGTGAGTGCAGTACCCCTACCCAAAGTGCCAAAACCCTGCAAAGAACCGGTGAGAAAACTGTCACCGGTTTGCTTAGTGCGAGCGGCTGAGAGAGCGGCGTGGGCAACCCCATGGCCGGCCCGACGTTCACCCAACGTGAGTTGCCCCACCTTCACCTCCAGCAGATCGAGGCGCCGGCGCATCTCACTCGCAGAGAGACCCTGGGCGCGTCCGATCGCCGCCTTGACCGAGGTGATTCCCTCTTCCCTGGCGATCGCCTCGATCTCGCCGAAGCTGGTCCCCATGTCCGGGCCGAGGCTCAAACGATCGTCGAGATGAGGGGCGAGGAAGCGAAGGAAGCGCCTCATCGCCTCCTTCTTGCCAGGAGAGGCGGGGTCGTAGGCGATGCCGCACTTTGCCCCATCCACATTGACCTTGAGAACGCTCTCCTTGCACTGCATCGTCGCGGCGAGCGCTTCGATCCGTTGGACAGTGAGTCCAGGATGCACACGCATCCCCCCCGCTGCCAGCGGACGCACTGTTGCGCCGTAGGCTAAAAAGCCGTAAAAATGCTCCTCAGGATCTTTATAAGTGTAAAGTCTCACCTTGAAGTCAGCCTCAGGCACGAACCCAGAAGAGGAGAACGAGGAAAGTTGGAAACTTCACAGAGCAGTCGCGAGCTTCCGATGGCATGTTCCCTCCAGGCGGCCGAGTGGGTCGAGCGTAAAAAGCTGATCGACCGGATTGCCGCCGCCGGTGTGAAGGACGTGGCATTCGAGGACGAGATCCTCGCCTTCCATTTCCATTCCAGTCCCGAGTTGCGCGGTTCGCTGGAAGAGCTGATCGAACTGGAGGGCGCCTGCTGTCCGTTCCTGAAGTTCGGACTTGATGAACACAGTAGTTCGCTAACTCTGACGGTCGAGGCTCCCGATGGCCCGGACACCGCACTGGACGCAATTCGCGACATGTTCGCCTCTCCCGCAGTAAATGAAAGCTGACGCTTGCTGCCGGGCAGTATAGGCGAAGTCCCCTTGACTAATCAATTCACAGCCCTTACTGTGGGCGCACCCGTTGATGCGGGACACACATTGGAGGACTGTGAATGTACGAAGAGCTCGACCCAACGACGCAGCTTGATTCGGTAAGCCCCGACGCCGTCGCAGCGCGACGGCGGGCGCCCGAACCGACCACCAAGGTCGCCTTCCAGCTGAAGTCGTTGTACGGCTTTTCGGACCACAGCGTCAAAGTTCCCCTGGGGCGCGACCAGTTCGTCGATTCGGGAACGGTTGCCCTGACCCTCGACCCGGAGGCGGCCGCCGACGGCAACTTCGGGGTCATCGACTTCGATCGCACAAAGCTGCGCGTCCGCTACAGCGTCCAGCTGATGTTCCCCGGCCTCTACGACATGGTGCAGAGCAAAGAGTACGACTCGAACCTGCTCAGCCCGGCCCGAGCGATCGCCACCGACGACTGTGAAATCTCCGAGGACTACTCCGGCTGGCGCGCCCTCGGCCGGATGGACTTCCTCCCAGGATCGCTGTGGTCGGGCGCAGGCGGTGGCTGAGACGGTCGCATCTCCTCCAGTTTGGAGGAGCCGCTGACGGTGCTGCAGGAAGGGAAGTCGACGATGTCGACCTACCGGACGACCTTCCTGGTGAGCTGGCCCGAGCACATGGGCGGCGAGAGCACTCACGTCACCTTCTCGGGCTCGATGGTGCTGGTCCCGACGATGGGCTTGTTCTAAGCGCGTCCGCCGGGGCTGGGGGAAGACGAGCATGAGCTTCGTCAGCGGCAACCCTCCCTGGTTCGCCTTCATCGTCCATCCCCGGGACCTGCCCGAGCTGATCGCGATGCCCGGCGCCTCGCTGGTCTACGACCACAGCGCCGACGACGCCGACTTCATCGCCAAAGCCCTGGGCAACCCGCCGGTGGTGCTCGCCGACGTCGTCTTCTCCGGCTCGGCGGTGCGGGGCGAGCTGATCGGCATCGGCCGGCTGCCGGAGGCGATGCTGACCACCGACGCCCACCGGGCGGTGGCCGCCGCCGTCGACCTGGCAGTCGAACGCGGCGCCCAGGTGGTCGGCCTCGGGGCCCTGACCGCCCCCGCCACCGCCGGCGGCACGGCGCTGCTGAAGCGCCTTCCGGCCGGCATCACGCTGACCAACGGCAACGCCCTCACCGCCGCGGTGGTCCGCCGCAACGTGCAGGAAGCGATCACGAAGCTCGGTCGCGAGCGCCGGCCACGGGTCGCCCTGCTCGGGGCAACCGGCTCGGTCGGGATCGCCCTCTCGCGACTGCTCGCCGACGAAGGGCTCGAGCTGACCCTGATCGGCGCCTCCATGGGGCGAATCGAGCGCACGCTCGGCGACCTGCTCGCCGCCGGCCACACCGGCGCCGCCGGCCTCGACGCCCTCGCTGATGCCGACGTCGGCGTCATCCTCACCAACGCGAGCGACGCCCGCGTCGCCCCCGACACGGTCGCGCCCGGCACGATCCTGATCGACGTCGCGCAGCCGCCGAACGTGGCCGACGAGGACCTCCCGGCCTTCGCCGCCGCCGGGGTGGAGGTGGCGCCCGGGGGCGTCGTCCGCATCCCGGGCTACTCGTGCCGCCAGGACTTCGGCCTGCCCTCGCCGCAGGACACCTTCGCCTGCCTCGCCGAGACTTACGTGCTCGCGCGGGAGGGCTTGCGGGAGGGCTCGACCGGCACGCCCGCGCCCGGGTACGTCGAGCTGATCGAGCGCGCGGCGGGGCGACAGGGAGTGACGACGCTGCCGCTGTTCGCGGCGGAGACGCCGAAATCCGAAGTGGGGGTTTGAAGATGAGCGCAGCGGTCCTGCGCCGAAGCGTCAGCTGGCGCAGCGCCGTCCTGCTCTCCCTCGGCACCGCGCTCCTGGTCTTCGTCTCGATCGGCCCGATGGCGGGCGAGATCGGCACCGCCACCCCCTGGGTCTGGCTCGGGGTGGCTGTGGTCGGGGCGCTCCAGTGCCTGCTGCTGAGCGGGCTGGCGGTGCGCTTCCCCGACCGCGCCGGGGGGACGCCGATGTACGTTCACAGCGTCTTCGGCCAGCGCAGCCCCCTGACCGCGGCGATCTCCAGCTGGGGCTACTGGTTCGCCTGGACGCCGGGCATCGCCGTCAACCTGATCCTCGCCGCCACCTACCTGCGCGCGACCGTGCTGCCGGGGGTCGACGTGCTGCCGCTGGCGATAGCGATCGGGATAACGCTCTACGCCGTCAACGGCCTCGGGCTCGAGCCGAGCATGAAGGTCGCCGGCTGCCTCGCCTGCGTCGCGCTGGTGCCGCTGGGGCTGGCGTTCGTCGGCCTGCTCCTGCAGCCCTCGCTGCTCGACTTCTCCCGCCTGGTCCCGGTGCGGGCCGGCAGCGCCTCCGGCTCGTCGGCCTGGCTGCTGATCGCGAAATGGGCCTTCGTCGCCGCCTGGTCCGCCTACGGGGCGGAGATGGCGTCGACGATCGTCGCCGAGATGAAGGCGGGGGCGAAGGAAGCGCCGCGGGCGATGCTCGCCGCCGCCTCCGTCGGCCTCGTCGGCTTCGGGCTGATGCCGTTCCTGGTCTTCGCCGTCGTCGGGGCGGAGGGGTTGAGCGCCGACCCCCTGGTCGCGTTCCTGCCCTTCGCCGAAGCCGTGGGCGGCGGCGCCGGCCGGACCGCCGTCGGGCTCCTGCTGGCCAGCGCGCTGGTCCTCGGCGCGCAGGCGTTCATAGTCGGCTCCTCGCGCACCATCTTTCAGATGGCGCACGACGGCTACATCCCCCGCGCCTTCGCCGCGGTCAACCGGCACCAGGTGCCGATCGGCTCGCTGGTCCTGGACGGCGCCGTCATCTTCGGCCTGCTCGCCCTGTTCGGGACCCGGGTCGTGGACGTGGTGGCGGCGGCGAACGTCGGCTACGTGGTGGTGTTCGTGCTGATGCCGGTCGCCTTCCTGCTCGTCCGCCTGCGCGAGGGCGGCGCCGGCGCCGGCTGGGCGTCCCCGCTCAACCTCCTCGCCGTCGGGCTGATGCTCTTCAACGTGGCGCTGCTCCTGGTCGGCGGCATGCAGTGGGGCGGCAAGGTGATGCTGACCGGAACGATCGTGATGTCGCTGATCGTGCCGATCTCGCTGCTGCGGCGCTGGCAGGACCATCGCGCCGGCTACCCGGCGCTGCCGCCGCTGTTCCGCGGCCGGGCGGTCGATGACGCCTTGCAGGAGGTGGGGCGGTGAGGCGTCTGGCGACGCTGCCGAAGGCGGGCCGAATCGGAGTCCTTCTCGTCTGGGCGGTGCTGCTGGTATTGGCGATGCCGCTGGCCTCCAAGCAGGTCAACCACCTGACCAGCGGCGGCTTCGAGGTGACCGGAAGCCAGTCCGACACCGCCGAGCGGACGCTGCGCGAACAGTTCCCCCGCCAGAGCGTCGAGCAGATCGCGCTGCTGCTGGAATGGCCGCGCGCCGAGCGCGACCAGGCTGCCGTCAACGAAGCGGTCAAGCACTTCGACCAGGTGGTGAAGCGGGAGCCCGGGCTGGTGCCGGGACCGGTCCTCGAGGAAAAGGCGCCCGGGGGGCGGGAAGCGGCGCTGCACCCGGTGGAAATCCACACCACCGTCCGCAACGCGATCGACCGTGCCGCCGACCTGCGCAAGGCACTCGACCTCGGCGGTCCCCAGGAAGGGCCGATGACGATGGAGCTGGTCGGCCGCGCGGCCCTCGTCGCCGCCGTCCACGAAGAGTCCGAGCAGGACGCCAAAAGCGCCGAGGGGATCGGAGCGCCGATCGTCCTGCTGATCCTGCTGGCGGTCTTCGGCTCCTTTGCCGCCGCCGTCCTGCCGCTCCTCGTCGGAGCGGTCAGCGTCGTCGTCACCGGCGGCCTGATCTACCTGCTCTCGGCGCAGTTCGCGATGTCGGTCTTCGTCGTCAACGTCGCCTCGATGATCGGGATCGGCGTCGCCGTGGACTACTCGCTGTTCATGCTCGCGCGGTACCGCGAGGAGATCGCCGCCGGCCGCAGCGAGGAACAGGCGCGGGTGCGGATGCAGGAGACCTCCGGCCGGGCGATCGTCTTCGCCGGCGGCACGGTCGCGATCTCGCTCTCGAGCATGTTCCTGATCAGCAACGTGATCCTGCGCTCGATCGCCGCCGGGGCGATGCTGGTCGTGATCGTCGCCGTCCTCGTCTCGGTCACCGCGATGCCGGCGCTGGTGGCGCTGCTGGGCCGGCGCCTCGACGCGCCCTCTCCGTTCTTTGCCCGGATCGGAGCGCGCCTGGCGCGCCTGGTCGGCCGTCGCCGCCGCTCGGCCTCCTTCTGGGAGCGCTGGACGGGCCGGGTGATGGCGCACCCGCTGCGCAACGCGATCGGCGTCTCGGCGGTCCTGCTGGTGCTTGCGTCACCTCTCCTGGCGCTGCGGCTGGGAGTCGACACCGTGCAGCAGCTTCCCCCGGGCGACCCGGCGCGAAAGGCGGCGGAAACCGCCAAAGAACTGGTCAAGGTGGGCGCCGACTCGCCGATCCTGGTCACCGCCACGTCGAGCTCCGCGACTCCCGCCGAGGCTCGGGCGCTGCGGCGCCGGCTCAAACGCTTCCTCGCCCACGAACGGGGGATCGCCTGGGCCGAACCGGCGCTCGCCCACCCTGGCGCGGTCCTCGTCGAGGCGGTGCAGAAGGTCGACCCGGAGAGCGAAAGGGGACAGGCGGTGGTCGAACGGGTCCGCCGTCGCATCGGCACCCTCTCCGCCTCCTGGCCGCAGTGGGACGTCGCGGTCGGCGGCACCGCGGCGACGATCGTCGACGCGTCGGATCAGATTTCGGAAAACCTCTGGAAGGTGATCCTCGCGGTGCTGGTCTTCAGCTTCGCGATCCTGCTGGGGCTGCTGCGCTCGCTGGTCCTGCCGCTGAAGGCGATCCTGATGAACCTGCTGACGGTGGGCGCCGCCTCCGGCGTGCTGGTGGTGGTGTTCCAGTGGGGCTGGTTCGAATGGCTGGGGATCGAGTCCCTCGGCCACCTCGAGATCTACGTGCCGCCCCTGATCTTCGCCGTCGTCTACGGGATCTCGATGGACTACGAGGTCTTCCTGATGACCAGGATCCGTGAGCGCTACGACCGCAGCGGCGACAACTGGTCCGCTGTGGTCGACGGAGTCGCCGCGAGCGCTCGCACGATTTCCAGCGCCGCGCTGATCATGGTCGTCGTCTTCTCGATCTTCGTCGCCACCGGTGTCCCGATCATCCAGGAGATCGGCTTCGGCACGGCGGTGGCGATCGCCCTCGACGCGACGCTGGTGCGCCTCGTCCTCCTGCCGGCGGCGATGGGCCTGCTCGGCGACCTCAACTGGTGGCTGCCGGGGCCGATCGACCGGCTGCTCGGCCGGTCCTTGGCATCGGCCGGCGCACCGCAGCCAGAGGTGGGCCCGCCCTGATCAGATCAGTCCGCGCCTGGCCGCCGCCGCGACCGCCGCGGCGCGGGTCGGCAGGCCGAGCTTGGTGCGGACGTTAGCGACGTGGCGGTGGACCGTGTGGGGGCTGAGCACCAGGCGCTCGGCGATCTCGCGGTCGGAGAGGCCGCCGGCGACGAGGGTCAGCACCTCGGTCTCGCGGCTGGTCAGGTCCTGCCCCTCGGTGGGCGCCCGGTCGGTTCTGGGCTCGGGTTCCATCGCCGCGGCGCCGTCGACGCCGAGCGCCTTCAGCGCCGCGCGCAGGACCGTTTCGGAGTCGCCGAGCCAGGGGAAGTGGTCCGCTCCGTCGAGGGCCACGAAGCTCGCCCCCGTCAGCTCGGCGGCCAGCTCGCGGCCGAGCTCGAACGGGATCGACCGGTCCTCGCGGCGGTGCAGGACGACCGCGGGGGTCTTCACGTCGCCGAGGCGCGCGGCGACGTCGAACCTGTAGACGGCATCGAGCGAGCGCGCCGCGTCCTCGGCGCTCGCCGCCTCACGTTGGTAGGCGACGAAGGCGTCGCGCTCGCGTCCGTCGGCGCTCGGCATGAAGACGTCGGCCAGCACCCGGGACCCGAGGCCCCAGTGCTCGCGGACCAGGTCGACCATCGCCTTCCGGTTGCGCGCAGCGGCGATCGAGCCCCCCGAGGCATAGCCGCCGTAGAGCACCAGCCTCTCCACCCGCTCGGGGTGGGCGGCGGCGAAGGCGATCCCGACCGGGGCGCCGGAGGAGGCGGCGAAGAGGTCGACCGAGGGCGCGCCGGCCGCCTCGACCACGGCGGCGAGCGCCGCCGCTTCCCCGTCGACGGTGGCGGCGGAGGCGGCGCCGTCGGCGGAGACGCCGGTCCCCGGCGCGTCGTAGCGGACCACCGTGCGGTGCCGGCCGAGGGCTTCGACGAAGGCGCGGAAGCGGGGGTCGCGCCAGTTCAGCTCGAGGTGGCTCATCCACCAGCCGCAGAGCACCAGGGGCGGCCCGTCGCCGCTGCTAGCCCAGGCGATGCGGCGCCCTCCCTCCTCGGTGAAGCGGATCTCCTGCTCTTCCACAGGCCTAGCTTAGGAGCCAGGGCATGGCCCGAACAGGCCATCTGAAGTTGGCCGGGACAGGCGAAGCGGCGACGCCGGTGCGGCGCTTGAATCGAAGGCGAGATGAGCACCGTCGCGAGCCCACCCGTCGAGGTCGCCGAAAGCCGCTTCACCGCGGCCCTCTACGACCCATTCCTCTGGCTCGGCGAGCGGCTCGGGATGGCGGCGCGCCGGCGCGAGCTCCTGGCCGAGGCCCGCGGCGCCGTGCTCGAGATCGGCGCCGGGACCGGCCTCAACCTCCGCCACTATCCGGGCGGGCTGGAGGAGCTCGTCCTGGTCGAGCCCGGGGAGCCGATGGCGGATCGCGTCGACCTCTCGCAGGCTCCCGACGGCGTGCCGACCAGATTGGTGCTAGCTCCCGCCGAGCAGCTGCCGTTCGCCGACGGAGCTTTCGACACCGTCGTCTCGACCCTCGTCCTCTGCACCGTCTCCGACCCGGCGCGTGCGCTCTCCGAGGTGGCCCGGGTCCTGAAGCCGGGAGGCCGCCTGCTCTTCTGCGAGCACGTGGAGTCGGAGTCGGGCTGGCGGCGCGCGCTGCAGCGGCGCTCGGTACGGCCCTGGGCCGCCTTCGCCGACGGCTGCCGCTGCGACCGGCCGACGCTGGCGACGATCGAATCGCAGCTGCAGGTCGAGTCGGTCGAGCACGGCCGCTGGCGAGGGATGCCGGCGATCGTCAAGCCGCTGGTCTGGGGCAGCGCGGCTGCCTAAGGCGAGGCCGCCCGTCGATCCCCGAATCTTCGTATGGAAGATTGGGGGGCATGAGGTTCACGCGTGAGGAGCTGGAGGCGTTTCGCGGCTGCGAGGTCGACGATCTCGTCGGCCCGGAAATGAAGCTGCTCTTCGTCGGCATCAACCCCGGCCTGTGGACGGCTGCGGTGGGGACCCACTTCGCCCATCCCACCAATCGCTTCTACCCGGCGCTCGCCGCGGCCGGCATCACCGGTTACGAGGTCGATCGGGTCGGTGGGATGACCGATGCCGATCGCGCGCATCTCGTGGCGCGGGGCGTCGGGATCACCAACCTGGTGCGGCGGGCCACCGCGCGCGCTTCGGAGCTTTCGCGTGAGGAGTTGCGCGAGGGGGGCGAGCATTTTTGCGTTTCGTCGCCGATCACCGGCCTGCGACTGTCGCGATCGCTGGCATCTCCGCCTACCGCGATGCGTTCGGCGAGCGCGGAGCGGTCTTGGGCCGGCAGCCGGAAACGCTCGACAGCGCGATCCGCTGGTCCGACGCGGCGCTGTGGGTGGTCCCCAACCCGAGCGGCCTCAACGCTCACGAGACCGTCGCCACGCTCGCCGCCGCCTACGCGGCGCCGGCCGCCGAGGCCGGCATCATCGCTGGTTGACATGAGCAGGAGCTGGAGACGTGCTGTGGCAGTTCCCGCGATCGGGTTTAGGACGCCGGCAGGTAGGTGAGGAGGACCACTCCGGAGTCGAACCGCTTCACGTCCTCGAGCTGCATCCGCACGGTTCCCCGGTCGCCGAGCACGTGGAGGTTCCCCCCGCCCCAGACGAGCGGGTTGAGGTAGACCTCGTACTCGTCGACCAGGCCCTTCTCGGCGAGGGCGTAGGCGAACTCGCCGCTGCCGTGCATGAAGAGGTCGCCGTCGACCTCG
>Ga0070682_100000085_pt1 | contig 84235 bp, 118 predicted proteins | sample KBSC63LmetaG_FD_64668 | JGI IMG/M metagenome (GOLD analysis project Ga0070682, IMG submission 64668) | Corn rhizosphere microbial communities from Kellogg Biological Station, Michigan, USA - KBS C6-3L metaG | ecosystem: Host-associated > Plants > Roots > Rhizosphere | place: USA: Michigan...
CCGCGCCGCCCGCCGCAGCCCGCAGCGCATACCCCCTCCCACACACCTCGGCCAGCGCGTCGCCCCACACCCGGGCCGCATGGCTCTCGGCCAGCGGCGAGTACCCCACCCCGCGCATCCCCGGATCCCTGGCCACCACCCACCCCGGCCACGCCCCGATCCGGTCGACCACGACCGACCGGGGGGACCCCATGACCGGTGGCTTGCCCCGCTTCGTCGCCGCCATGCCGCTCCTCGCCTCGCCGTCCGCCGGGCCGACCTCGCCGATCCCATAATCGCAGGTCGCAACCCTCGCATCCCCGATCACCGCAGGTCAACGCCACCACACCCCGTTCGGCCCCCGTCGCACCCCACCGTCGCACCCCCGATAACCGCAGGTCAGACCGTCGCATCCCGTCGCATCCCACCCCATCGATATTCAGTTGAATAATTACTTACCTAAAGCAACCAATTACTACGCACAGTGATCCCCCGCGGATTCTGAACTTCGTATGGGCATGGGCCCCCCTCCTCCGGGATGCGACGGTTCCCACCTGGCCAAACACGGGATGCGACGGTGGGATGCGACGGAGGATGCGACGGGATGCGACCGGGAATCGGGATGCGACGGTGGCCACCTGCACAAACAGCCTCGCCGTCCCCCGAAACCCCTACAATCCACCCTAATCGGGCATCACTCGGAGTAGTTGAACCACCGGAACGCGCGTCAAACCCGGGGGGAGACCCTGTCTCGACCCCTGCCACCGGTGGTACCGGGCCCTGTGCAATGACCAAACAACCAGCACGCAATCGCCGCCCACAGCGCTCGGAGCCCCTGATCCCCGACCCTCGCCGACACCCGCTCTCCGGGTGAGCCGAACTCCGGACCGACAACCAGGCACCAACGCCCCGCCAACCTCGGCGCACAACAGGTGCACTGCACCCCGGAGCCTAAGCCCCCACGCCGCCGCGCACCAGGGCCGACCACACACTCACGGGACCAGAGCCTTGTCGACCACGTACAGCGCGCTCGGTTTGCCGGTGGCATCCTTGGCACCCGGCACCGCCGTGACCCCGGACCCCGGCCGCGCCGCCATGGCCTCGAGCGCCTTGCGCAGCAGTGGCGACATACCGCGCCGCGCCGTCTTGGGGTTCACCGTGGACAGCGCCTTGCGGATGATCTCCTCCCGGCCGAACCCGTGCGCGCGGCGCGCCGGTTCCTCCCGGGCCATCCGGATGAGCACCTTGCGGACGATGTCGTCGGTGTCCCGCGACTCGCCCTTGGGATTACCGGCCGCCGACGCCGCCAGCGCCTCCCCGGCTATCTCATCGGCCCGCTTGACCAGGGCCGACGCCATCATGCCCCAGCGCCACGGCAGCAGCCGGACCGCGGCATCGGCGACCGCCGCACCCCGCACCACCCGGCCCCCGGCCGCCAGCTCTGTGGCCAGTGCGTCCCGCAGCACGTGCTGCACGACCCGACTGATCAGCGGCGACCACATCATCCGGATGTCGTCCTCGGCCGTCCCGATGGCCGCCTCGAGCGCCGCCTGCAGCCGCTGCACGCGCCGGTATTCCAGCCGCCCGGCCACGTCCAGCGCCACGTCACCCCGTGGCACGTCGTCCCCGCCCTGCCCGCCGCCGCCCCACGCCGTCGGCAGGTCCGCCAGCACCGCCGACCGCGGCACCAGCCAGTCCGCCCCCTTGGCCATCGCGCCGGACTCCCACGCCCGCAGCCGCCCCTTGACCGCCCGGTACACGTCCGTGTCCGCCACCAGCGCGCCCCAGGCCGCTTCCAGGTCGACCTGTGCCTCCCCCAGTGGCGTCAGCGCCCCCACGCCGTCCCCGGCCCCCAGCCCGTCCAGGCCGGACCAGGTCACGTCCGCCTTGTCGGAGTACGCCGCCGCCGTCGCCTCATGCCCACCCGACGTGAACGCCTCGACCACCCAGGCCCGGCCGAACACACCCCGCGAGACGAACGAGTCCGACCCCCGCACCCCGCGGCCGCCGCCCGTCACCTCGGCGAACACCTCGGTCTGGAACAGCACCGCGAGGTTCAGGGCCACGTTGCGCATGAACTTGACCCCGCCCGACACCCGCGCCGTCTCGATCGAATCCTGATCCCACAGATCCAGGAAGAACGTCAGCGCGCCCGCATCGCCGCCGTACGCCGTCAGGTTGCGGAACACGTCCGCCTCCCCGGACAGCACCGCCGCACACCCGCCGTTGTCCACCGCGAGGTTCCGCAGCGCCTCCACGGTCGGATCCTTGATATAGGTCAGCGGACAGACCCCGGCCCCGAACACTTCGTTGACCTGCTTCCGCAGCTCCTTCAGGTAGTCGGCGTCCCCGACCACGCCGCCGCCGCCGCTGTCATTCGCGCCGCTCCCGGTGCCCCCGCTCGCCGCCTGTGCCGCCGCCATCGTGGCCTTCGCCGCGTCCGCGGCAATGTCCCGCCGCCTCGCCACACCCAGCGCGAGCGCCCGGTCCATCGGCCGCTTGACCGCGGCCAGCGCCGTCGACTTGCGCCAGCCGGAGTCGGCCTCGGCCATGAAGTGCATGATCGCCGGGACCTCGAGCCAGCCGCCCTCGGCCTTGGGAGCCCGCAGCATCAGGCCGCCCTGTGCGCACGTCATCGTGGCCACCGCGGCGAGCCCGTACATCACCCCCAGGTCCGCCCGCGGATCCGCCTCGCAGTAGCGCCGGGCCCACCGCTCGAGCCCCAGGTCCGAACCCCAGCCCACCGGCAGCAGCCGCTCCCCGGTATCGAACCCGGTGGCAATCGCCGTGATGATGGCGACCGCCGCCTTCGTGTACCCGGGTGGCAGGTCGAACCCGCTCAGCCCCTTGATGGCCGCCGCGCCCCAGTCCGCCCCGGCCGTGTCGATCTTGCCGCTACCCGCCCCGCCGTCACCCTCCGGCTTGGTCGCACCCGGCGAACCGGACGTGTGTTCCTCGAACAGCCCGCCCTCGTCCCAACCGTCTTCCGGCATCGCCGCCGGGCCGCTACTCACCGCACACCCGCCGTCGACTCGTCCAGCGCCGCCGACAGCAGCCGGATCCCGGACTCGAGCCCGGACCGGATCGTGGCCGCGGCCCCCGGGCACCCGCACGCCGCGGCCGCCCGTGTCATTCGGTCCCGGACCGACTCCACGTCCAGCGCGCCGGACACCACAGCCCGCGCGCCCGGCCCGAACCCGATGGCGTTGAGCAGGTTGTTGCGCCCGGACTCCGGACCCATCCCGGCCAGCCGGTCACACCACGCCTCGAGTTGCCCCACCGCCGCGCCCTGCACCGCGCCGATGTCGCCCACCAGCCCGTCGGCCCAGATCCGGACGTCGTCGCTCGTGTAGCCGCCGCCGTCCCGGTAGGACTCCAGCCAGCGCGCCAGCTCGTCCACCGCCTCCGGCCCGACCTCGGCCGCCACCCGCGCCTGCAGCCACGGAGCCACCGCCCGGATCGAACCCGGCCCGTAGCCCGGCCCGTAGACCTCGTGATGATCCAGCAGCAGTCCCGGGTCGTGCACCGGCCGCATGGCCGACCGCATCCCGCGCCGGGTCCATGCCATGGCCGCCTCGTACTCGCCCGGCAGCGCCCAACTCCGGTCCGCCTGTGGCCCGCCGAACTCGGCCCCCGGCCAGACCACGTAGCGCCCCGGCCCGGTCCGGACGTCCAGCAGGTAGCCCCGCACCCCGACCTTCCCGGGATCCGTGCCGTGCCAGTCGCCCAGCCACAGCGACATGGCCCGGTTCAGCGCGCCCTGTGTCCAGCCGGGCATGGAAAGCCAGACGTGCCAGCCCCGTGGCGTCCGTGCGATACCCATGATCATTCCGACCGGCACGGTGTCCAGCACCCGGATCCACGCCCGCATCGCCCGCGGGGAGTCGATGTCGACCACCACGACGTCGGCCAGGCACACCCCGGCCCGCCTCGAGCCCCAGCCGCCCGGCAGAGCGCCCAGCTCGGCCAGTTCCACCGCATCCGAAGCACCGTGGCGGAACCCGGCATCCTCGCCGTTCACCCGGACCCACCAGGGATGCTTCCCCGGTGTCCGGCACCGCCCCGGCTCGCCCCACGCGCCGCCGCCGGACAGCACGTCCGCACCGCCGCCGCCGCGCCGGGAACCCTCCCGGCAGCAGCACTCGCCCAGCACGTCCAGTTGCCAGACCGCCAGCCACCGACGCCCCGCCAGCCGCGGGTCGTCGGCCGGGATCACCAGCCGGGAATCGGAATGGTCAGTTGACACAACGTCGTGGAATGACAACGCTGGCACCATCCTCTCGTGGGAAGCGTGGCGGGCATCGGTTGGCAGCCTTGCGCCCGGCACGGAGTGGAAAGAGTGGACCGAACCCTAGTCCGGATCGCGGTCGCACGGCAGAACCCCCCGCACACCGCGGGGGGTTCCTGCATTCCGTCATCGGATCCTCCGGGCACCCGTCGAAATCGCTGCACAACGGGTCCCAGGGCCGTCACTCAGCTTCAGCTACCGCCACGCCGTCCCATCACTCCGGCGTGTCATCCCGCGGCCCCACAGCGCCCGTCAGCGCGTCCGGAGCCCCCTGTGAGACAGACTCGTGGGCAAGATCTTCCGCGTCGGCCGCCGTCTTCCGGCGTCGCCGCTTCCGCGGGTGATCCTCCCCGGCCGGAGTCCCGGACGTGTCGTCGTCCGCAGAACCTTCAACGGTGGCACCAGCCGCAGCGTCGCCGTCATCGGCACCGCCGTTGCCGCCATCGTCCGGAACCTCGGTCACGATCCCGGAGTCGTCCGGCGTGGGGACCCCGGGTCGTTCCTTCAGCCTCGCCGCTCGACGCTCCCGGGACAACCCCGTCAGGTGATCCGAATGACTCGTCACGTCAGCGTGTAGGTCAGGTCGTTGGACGTCAGCGCGCCGCCCAGTCCGTCGTTTATCCAGACGTGGATGGGCTTGGAACCCGCGGTACCGCTCCCACCGAAGTGGCAGTTGGCCGCCGTGTCCGTGGCCGAATCCACCACCACGCTCCCGCCGCCGTCGGCCGGGATATAGGCCGTGATGCCCTGTGCCAGTCCGGTCCCGGCGAGCACGAACGTCTGACCCAGCAGGCTCGCCCCGACGAACGTGTTCGGCGTCATCGATGTCAGCACCGGCGTGACCGGTGCGGGAGCCGCCGCCGCGACCGTGAAGGGAAGCTCGTTGGAAGTCAGCGACCCGCCCGCCCCGTCCGAGATCCACACCGACAGATCACAGTCGTAGGGAGCGCCGGTCATGTTCAGACCGGTCGTGAACGTCAGGGTGGCTTGGGTGGGGCTGTCCGCCCGGTAGCCGAATATCGGGCCTATGGTGGCGGGGCACTCCGAGAACGCAGTGAGTGCCTGATCCAGATTCGTGCCGACCAGCGTCACCGTCTCGCCGGTGTGGTTGGGACCGACGAACGTATTCGGAGTCATCGAAGTCAGTGTCGGTTGACGTGGCGGTTCGGTCACCACGAAATCCACGATGTTGGAGCCGACCGGGTTGATCGGATTGAACAACTGGACCGGCACCGAACCCGCAGCGCCCACCGTGTACAGGAACGTCACCTCGGTGGCCGACACCCACGTCGTGGCAATCTGCGCCCCGCCGCCGATGCTCGCCTTGATGCCGTTCAGGAACCCCGCGCCGTGCGCGTGGACCGTCGTACCCCCGGCCCCTGCCACCGCGGTCGCCGGGACCAGGGATGTCAGCGTCGGCCGTGGCGGCATCGCCGTGATGGTGAAGTCCAGCGCGTTCGACGCCGGGCTGTCCGCGTTACGCACGGTGATCTTGGCCGTGCCTGCCGCGCCCGGCCGGTAGACCGCGTCCACCTCGGTGTCCGAGACGAACGTGGTGGCCAGCGCCCGGGATCCGGCGTAGACCACCGCCCCGTCCTTGAACCCCGTGCCGTGCACCTTCAGCGCGACCTGCACCCCGGCCGTGCCGGTCGTCGGAGTGAGGCTCGTCAGCACCGGAGCGGGCCCCGTGTCGCCGGTGCCCTCGTCGCCGGACCCCTGGCATTGCAGGTCCGTCGCACCGCGGTAGCGCGCCGCCTGACAGTTCAGGAAGTCCGCGTTGTCCGCACCGCTGATCGTGGATCCGCCCGGTGGATCCTCCACGATCCAGGGCCAGTTCGGATCACCCGTGTCGTCGGCCGTACCCGGCCCGTCGATCGCCGTGGCCGATGTCATTCGCCGTCGCCGTTCTCGTCGTCCGGCTCCTCGGCCGGTGCCTCCTCGGACTCGGACTCGGACTCGGACTCCTCCTCGCCCTCACCCTCACCCTCACCCTCGCCCTCGCCCTCGCCCTCGGCACTCTCACCGGAGCGGAACGCCTCGGCGTTGGCCACCAGCACGTCCCGGTTGGCCCCGCCCGTCCACACCGTGCCGCCGTCCTCCACCTGATACGGGTACGGGTTCGGCACGCCCACACCCTCGGTGCCCTCGGTCGTTTCCTCGTCCGGATCGGTCATCGGTTCGCCGTTCTCTCGTTGGGAAGCATCCTCAGACCCTAGAACCGCAGGCCACCTACCACCAGCGCCCCGCGCTAGACTCGCCGACGGTCCCGCCCTTGGACCTGCAGGCACGGATCGCACCCGTGCAACGGGGCAGACCCCGGGGAGCGTCGCGCAAATGCCCCCGGGGTTCCCCGTCTCAGAACTCGTGGGTGAACAGCCGCAACGGTTCGGCCCAGACGCTCCGGCGCGCCTCGAGCAGCGCCCGGTGCCGACGTTCGGCCCGTCGGTCGGCCCACCACTCGCCGACCAGCAGCGTCGCCGACACCCCGGTACCGAATCCGGCTATCCAGGCGAGCAGCACCCCACCAGGTTGCCTCAATCCCGGAGCCGTCCGCGTCCTACCTGCCGGTAGGCGACCCGCGCGTGCTCGCCGCACAGCCCCAGGTGGTGATCGGTCACCCGTTCCGAACAGCCCAGCCGCCCGCACGGCGCGCCGTAGTCGACGTCCCGGATATGGGCCAGCAGCCACCGGAGCACCAGCGCCTGCGCCGCGGGCACGTGCGTCTTGGTGGTGACCTTCAACCGGCCCAGCGGCAGTCCGCACCGGCAGTACACCGTGAATTGGTTCCCGTAGCCGTCCGCAGCCGCCCGCCATATCGCCTGATGCTCGACCCGGACGCTCGACTCAACCATCGTCATCGTCGCCGTCGTCCATCGGGCCGATCGCCATGACCACCCGGCCCGGCCCGGCGAGCGACATGGCGACCCGTTGGTACAGGTCGTCCCACATCTCCCCGGTCACCTCACCCTTGCCCTGATCCCTCATCCACTCGGAGAACCGCGGCATCGTCATCATCTTGGACATCACGTGCACCAGGTCCCCGGGCCCGCCGTACTCCTCGTTGTCACCGTCCGCGGCCTCGCCCCACAGCACCAGCCGATCGCTCGCCCCGTCACTGTCGACCACCCGGGCCTCCCGGTACGGGATCGCCGACATCAGCACCGTGCCGGTCCGGTCCGCGCCGTAGACGATGAGAGCCTGTCCGACGGGCCGGTCGTCACCGAATGACACGTCGGTCCCGATCCCGTCGCCGAACTCGGCGTGGTAGGTCCCAGGGCCGCCGGGAGCCCACTCCAGGCCGGTCCGCGGGTCGATGGCCGATATGGTGATCCAGGCATCCAGCCCGACCATCAGGAACTCGGAATCGATCGATGCCACCCGGCTCAGCAGGTCGATCATCGGGCCCCGGTCGACGGCATCACCGGTGCACATCACCGACAGCCGCGGGAACCCGTCCCGAATCCCGAACACCAGCGCGCCGGGCATCACGTCCTGATCGACCGATCCCTTGCAGTGCCGGGTGAAATCCTCGAGCCACTCCGGCAGCGTGTGGTCGTGCCCACCGGTGATCATCAGCGCCACTCCACGATCGCCGGGGTCCGCGGATCCCGCGGCCACCGGTGCGCGATACCCAGTGCAACGTGGCCCTTGTCCAGACCGCAGACGTAGAACTTGCGGCCGTGCAGTTTCTGCGCCAGTGGCGGCATCGGTTCGGGTGAGACCGCCTTGCACCAACCGGCAACCTCCCGTGCCACGGACGCCTCGAGCGCTTCCATGGCCAACGGTGGCGGCAGCTTGTGCTTCCCGGCCGCCGACAGGCGGCTCAGTGGCCGTGTCATTGCGTCCTGCCCTTCACTTCGCGCCATGCTGCCAGCGCCGTCTGGATGTTCCTGTCCATCGTCAGTTCGCCCGCCTCGAGCGGGTTCGGAACGCGCAACCCGAACGCCGTCCAGATCCCCAGCCCGCCACAGGAGACACACAGCGACACGTCGCCGACCTTGGGCAGCCGCCAACCCTCGCCGCCGATCGCCGACACCCGGTCGGCCTCGTAGCCGCAGAACGGGCACACGGTCCGGGTCGGCCCCAGCCTCGTCATGGCCGCACCACGACGATCTCGATCGGTTCCGGCCGGTGCCGGTGCGGCAGATCGCACTCGACGCGCCGGACCTCCTTGGGCCCCGGACACCTACATTGTGCGTGTAGCCAGCCGTACTGGCACAACTCCTTGTAGTGCGTCATTCCTCGTTCTCCCAGTCGTCGTGCCGGTGGAGCCCGGCCAGTGCCGTCTCCGTCGACAGCCAGCCGTCGTCGCTCTCGACCTGTGGGGTCAACCGCGGGTCCCAGACCTCGGTGCCGTCCGGCCGTCCGCCGACCGCCTCGTCAATGTCCTCGCCGGTGCACCGGCAGCCCGGCCGCTCGCCGTTGCACAGCCAGCACTTCATGTCGTCCCCTTGGGTGGGGGAGGAACGGTGGGAACGATCCGGGTCAGGAACCCGGTGCCCTGGCAGACCTGGCAGTACCTCGCCGGGACGTAGAGCAGCCCGCCGTCGCAGTCCGGACACTCCCGCTGCAGAATGACGTGGTCGGGATCGAAGCCCTCCCAGGCAACCTCGTCCTTCGCCGCCATCGGGTGGCCACCAAGAATCCGCGCCATCAGGACGACTGTCCGTCCACCATGAGAGTCGTTAGTTCGCGCCGGATCTCGGCCAGCGCGTTGCGTCGCCGGGTATCGGCTGATCGGGACGGCCGGGTCGGCGTCCCCTCCCAGTAGCGGGGAAGCATCGCCCGGGCCATCCGCCAGACGTAGGTCGGCTTGGTGATCCGGTCCATGAACCGCTCGATCGCTTCGTCCGACAGCGCGCCGCCATCCGATACCGGACGGCAGAAATGCAGGTCCGCGTAGCCCGGATGCTTGGGATCCTCCGGCCACCGCTCGCCGCACCGATCGCAGATCGCACCCTTCATGACGTCACCTCTCCCTCGATCTTCCGGAGCCGGGCCCGGTGAGAACCACCGTTCGACCATGCCAACTCGTCCAGGTGCACCCAGAGACCGGGCAGCACCAGTGATTCCCGCACCGCGCCACCGCAGTGGTCGCACCAGCGTGTCGCCATGGCCACCTCGTCCGCCACCGCCATCAACTCCTCGCCCAGTTTCCGCGCGTCATTCGGTGCGAGCCAGCCGACGGTGCCGGTCACCGACACCTCGACCTGCCCGGTCCGCGGGCCTTCGGCCGCCGCCGCCCACGTGTCGCTCACAGCGCTGGATGCAGCATGATCTGCACCGCCAGCACGGCGATCGCCAGTGCCGACAGCACGGCGAGCACCAGTGCCAGCACGTCCTTACCGCGCAAGGGTGGTCACCCGCTTCGGCTGATGGATTGGCCCGTCCTCCGGACCGCGCCAGTACGCGCTGATCCACACCCGCTTGACACCGTCCTTGGTGTGCACCCGGCGAGCGTGGGCCCGGGTCACCGACCGGTAGGTCAGCCACCGCCCGGTCCCTTCCTCCCGTGCGCCGTACTGCTCCGCGTGCCGCAGCCGGATGATGGTGACCATCGGCAGCGGCCGTGTTTTGGTCCGGTTGCGCCGGGCCAGTTTCTTGTCCGTCCACTCGTCCAGGTCGGCCACGGTCTGTGTCATCAGCCAGAACACCGCATACAGCAGCCGCCCGATGTTGGTGACCTCGACCGGGTAGGACACCAGCGGGTCCGCTGTCAGTTCCAGGATCGACGGGTCCATGGTCATTCCGGACCTCGGCGCATCGGTCACCTCGTTCACCGCGTCCATCACCGCGTCCAGATCCTCGACCATCGGAGTCTCGTAGACCATCGGCCCGATGCTCACGTCGAACGGCATGGCGATCATCGTGGTCAGGTGCCAGATACCCAACGACCGCAGCGCCTCGACGGCCGCGGGATCGGCATCCGCCCGGAGTTGGACGGAGTAGGCATCGGCCGGGTCACTGGCCAGTGCGTACATGTTGACCTCGACGTTGGACCGATGGCCACGGTGGGGCACAGTCTCGTCGTAGACCCGCCAGGAGACCGCCGACAGCCCCGACTGCACACCGCGTGCGTCCAGGTAGTAGAACGGTCGCTCGAACACCATGAACCCGGTCCGGGACGGCAAGTCCTCCGGCGTCCACCGGTCGTGCTCCTCGCTCAGTTTGCGGGCCGCGACCGACGCCATCGCCAGCATCGGTTCGCTCACGTGGAACAGCGCGGCGATGTTCAGCGCGTTGGCTTCCTTGCTGCACCAGTCGTCGCCGTACAGAGTGGCGTTCTTCCGGACCATGTCCAGATCGATGTCGTCGTAGTCGGTCCGGGAACTGCGGCCGTTGACCTTCCGGAAGTGCCGGAGGGTCTCGATGTCCAGGTGAATGATGCCGCCCGCGTAGCCACGATAGTTCGGTGTCTGCAAATAGGATTGATGGGCCGCGACCATCGCCGGAACCTGCATCGGCTTGATCCCGCTCATGCCGCGACTCGCGCGAACTGGATCAGTTGGTCGGCGAGCCAGAGCGCTTGCTTGACGTCCAGCACTCCGGACCCACCGGACAGGTTGATCCGGACGGCGTCGCGGTAGACCTCGACCCCCGGGTACCGGACCAGGACGGGCTGACCGTCCGCGTGACTGGCGACGAACCCGCCGCCGCGGTACTTGACCTCGGCCATAGTGGTGTCTCCTCTCGGTTGGCAACCGTAGGGTACCACCTGCTACCAACCGTTGTCAAACGCTTTCCGGTTGCCACGCCCCGGGAGCCCGTGGGTCGCAGGGCATTCCGGCGATCGTCACCGCTCGATCCACCTGCCGACGGATGCCTTCGTCGCCCACCGGAATGGCCACGACCACCTGCTGGATCGGCCACTCGGCCTGCCGGACCGGTTGCTCGGCCGGAATGACAGTCCGGCTCCGGAACACTCCCAGGTACGCCAGAATGACCACGACCACCAGTCCGATTGCCAACGCCAGAATCCATCCCGCAGGGTTCACTTGCTTCCCCTTCCTCCATCACCATCGATCTGCAGCGGAACCCACCGCAGGTACATCTCGACCTCGTAGTCGGCGTCCGGACGGTCGGCCGCCGCCGTCACCTGCACCTCGTAGTAGCCGCCGTCCGGCTCGGCGAACGCGGCGATCAGCCCGCGCCGGATCCGCCACGCCGTCTGGCCCATCGATCCCAGCCTCGAGCGGTCACCGCCGCCGACCAGGAACCACGTGCCGGGATCCGACCGCACTTTCTCGGCTATCGCCCGGCTCGACTCCAACAGCACGGGATTCCGGGATGGTGTCATCACTCAACAATAACAGGCGTGTTGAGTGCTTACACCGGTCGGCCGTGCGGGTACTGGCTCGTGACCGCCAACAGGATCTGCGCCCGGGCCGTGTTCCTCGCCTCGGTGATCTTGGCCGCGTGGGTCAGGTACAGGGCCCGCTCGATCTCGGCCAGCGGAGTGAACGCGACCTGCTTGGTCGCCTCCTCCTTGGTCATTCCGGAGAACACCCGCATCAGCAGCCTCGCGTGTTCCTTCCGGACCATGATGCCGTACTGCCGGTGGTAGCCGATGACTACGTTCCACCGTTCGGTCAGCCACCCGGGTTGTCCGAGATCCGGTATGACGTAGGAACTCTCGACGGTACCCGTGTCGATCGGCGTGCCCTGCCCGACCAGCGGGACTGCCATCACCCGCAGCAGCCGCGCGCTCGGTGGCGAACCCTTCACCTCGGATTCCTCGAACGCTTTCGGGTGGTAGTAGGCGAGGAACTGATAGACGTCCGTGTGGATCTTGGGAGCAATGTCCTGCGACACCCGGATCTCCCGCTCGCGCCGTTGCGCCGACGTCGCTGTCATTCGCTTGTTGACCACCTCGTAGTGCGCCGTCTCGGTCATCCAGCCGTGCACCGACCGGTCGATCACCAGCGCCGCCGCCTCCATCCGGAGGGTCGGGTGATCCTTGGTGTCCGGGACGCCGACGTCGTAGGAACCGATCACCGGGCCCGTCTTGGCCCGCCCCGCGGCTTGGATCGTGCGCTCCCGCCACTCCCACGCGACCGTGCCCTCGACCGCCCACTTCGGTGGCTCGTGGTACATGAATGCCGTCATCGCGCTCACACCTCGAACAGCGCCCGGAGCCGGTCCCTGTCCCGGACCAGATCCTCGTAGGTGGCAGCATCGTGACCCAGCCGGTCGATCTGCCGTTGCTCGATCGTGTCGGCCGCCAGGTAGTCGAACACCGTGATGGACTCGTGTTTCTCGGCACCGATCCGGATGAACCGGTCAAGCCCCTGCTTCATCAGGATCGGCGACCACGACCGCTGCATCAGCACCACCTGATCGGCCGCGGTCAGCGTGATGCCCGTGCCACCGGCCGCGTAGGTGAGCAGACAGAACCGCTTGCGCCCGGCTTGGAACGCATCGATGACCTCGGTCCGCCGATCCAGGCTCACGTCGCCTGCAATGACACCGATGTCGTCCTCGAGCACGCCGTGATCCAGCATCGCTTTCTCGACCAGCCGGAGGAACTTGCGGGACTCGAACAGCATCCCGATCTGCGAATCGCCGAACAGCTCGTCGTCCAGATCCTCGAGAAACTGCGCCAGCTTGGCCGACGGCAGCTTCAGTCCCATCTCGCTGATCCCGCCCTCGTCGTCCAGGATCGGGTAGCCGGTGGCCGACGACAGCAGTGTCATTCGGCCTGCCTGCACCAGCGCGTTGGACGCCGTGATCTTCCCTTCCTCGACCCAGGCGATCATCTTGGTGCGCATGTCGTCGTAGACCGCGCGCTGCTCCCGGCCCAGCGTGACCTCCCGGATCAACGAACCGCCCCGCAGCACCGGGGGAAGATCCAGCACCTGATCCTTCAGCACGCGCCGGGTGATCCCGTCGAACGTGGCGATGAACTCGTCCTTGCGTTGCGGATTGAGCCCGACCACCTGCCAGAACCCGTGCTGGTCGAACCCTTGTTCCAGGTAGTAGTCGACCCAGGCCGACTTGACCGGCCAGGCATTGTGGTCGGCGTACCGCAGCGGTGCCCACGCCTGATCCGTGCGCTTGCTGATCAACGTGCCGGTCAGTCCCCACCGCAACACCGTGTCCGGTGCGCCGTCGACCACGCCCCACAGCGCTTGGGTGAGTTGCGCCGTCGGATTGATCCCCTTGTGGATCTCGTCGCAGACGATCACCGCCCAGTCGATCTCGTTCAACTCCCGCGGGTGCGCCTGACACCGTGCCTCCGGCACCACGTCCTCGCCCGTCTTGGGCCCTCCGTGGGCCGCACAGCGCTTCAGCGCGTGCCCGGGGAACGCGGAGTACCGGGTGTGGGTCCGGAACGACTCGTGGCCGATCAGCAGCACGTCGGCCTCGCCCGCCCTGACCAGATCGATGGCCTTGCGCCGCTTGGCCGCGGAACCGTCGGCGACCACCACCCGCACGTGCGGCAACCAGGTCTCGAACGCCGCCTGCCAGCCGACCCGAATGACAGACTTGGGGCAGGTGATGAGCACCGGCCAGCGATCCAGCGACTTGAGCGCCTCGATCACCGTGATCGTCTTGCCGGTCCCGGTGTCGTCCAGCAGCAACCGCCCGGCCGTGGGGAACCGGCCGTCGCCCGGACCTATCAACCAGCGCGCCCCGGCCCCTTGGTGGCCGTACAACTCGCCCGGGGCAGGCATGGCCTTGCCGCCACCCAGGTCCGCCGACAGCGCCCGCAGTTCGGCCCAGCCGTTCTTGTACTTGGTGACCCAGGCCGCCAGTTCGGCCGTCGGCCGGATTCCGACCTTGAGCCCACGCGCGACCTCGCCGATGGTGAGCACCGCGGGCCACGACAGCGGCACCGTCCAGCAGCCGTCCAGCTTGGAGTACAGCGCGCCGGGGATCTCCTTCACCCGGTTGTGGAACAGCGGGGACGCCGCGATGGCGATCCGTCCCGCGTGCCGTCCGGTGGCCACGATGCCCAGCCGGAACACCCGATCCTCGACCGGGGCAACACCATCACTCAACTGCACACTCACAGCGCCACCGCTCCGATCTTGTACCGACACCGCGGGCAATAGTCCTTGTCCTGCCGAATGACCCAGCGATGCTCGAGAATCCGCTCACGCATCTCGGTGAACTCCGTACCGGCCGGAGCCACGATGCCCAGCCACGTCCTGCGGCAGTGGTCACATCGGAACCGATACGTCTGTGTTGCCTCGGTCAGCATCGGACCCCCAAGGTAGGTGCTCTCCATCATCACGACACCGCAAAGTCTTTCGGCTCGAGCGACTGGCAGAACAGCACCAGGTGGCGGGCCGCGTCCCGGGCATGACCGTCGCCGCCGCGGACATACGCCCGCACGTCCTTGATCTGCTTGGCGTCGCCCACTTTCTGCATGACCAGCCGGACACCGCGTTGCCGACACATCCACCGCACCGCGCCGATGACCTCGAGGTGCGCGTACTGCGCCGTCTGCGTCCGGCCCGACCGGTAGGAGAACGCCTCGCACACGACCACCAGTTGCTCCTCGTCCTGCCGGTGGACGAACGCCCAGACCGCGTCCAGCGCGAGCGCCTGATCGATCTCGTCGTGCCGAATGACGGTCGGGATGAGGTTGCCCTGATGGAACTCGGCCAGCACGGTGCCCGTCTTCGTGCCCGGGTCGATCGCCATGATCAGCATCAATACTTCCCCGTCAGTAGGTCCACGATCTTGTCGGTCGCCAGCGCGTCCTTCGTGATGCCGTACATGTCATCCCGGAGTCGCAGCACGTAGGACCGTTGGTCCCCCTGTGCCCAATGGTTCAGCCACCCGGCCACCAGTTCCCGGCAGTCCGGACAGACGTCCGTCCGGATCATGCCGATCGGATCCGCAGCGTGCGGACTGTGCGAGGGGAATGGCATCAGTGAGCCTCCGCCCAGTTGTCACCGGTGCCGACGGACGCCCGGACGGCGACCCCGTAGCGCTCCGGGTTCACGACGCTGTCCATCACCTCAGTCATCTCGGCCGCAACCTCGGCCGCGTCATTCCGTGGCACCGATGCGAGCACCTCGTCGTGTACCGGCAGCATCAGGAACTCCTCGAGCCCGGCCGCCCGGAGCCGGATGAGCGCTTCCTTGAGAATCTCGGCGGAATGACCTTGGGTCGCCCAGTTCGGCAGCTTGTGCGCCGCCTTGGGTGACTGCTCCCGGGTCAGCGCGAACCGCCGTCCGGTCGGGGTGAAGATCATCGCCTCGCCGGATCCGCTCCGGTTGACCAGTGACATCCCGCGGTCAGCCACGGACGGGTACGCCCGCCGCAGTTCCCGGAGCACCGGGACCACCTCCATCACCGGCACGCCCGCCGTCGCCGCGATGGTCTCGGCACCGCCGGAGTAGATCGTGGCGTACATGCTCGACTTGATCAGGGTCCGACGTCGGTCCGCCTTGATGAACTCCGGGTCGTTGTAGATCTGCCGACCGATGGTCACGAAGAAATCGGACCCCGTGGTGTCGGCCTCGGCGAACCGGTCCAACAGCGCCTGATCCTTGTTCAGCGCCGCGAACACCCGCATCTCGATCTGCCCGAAGTCGGCCGACACGACCGTCTCGTCCGGGTTCCGGGCCACCACCGCCTTGCGAACGACCGGGTCATCCCGCGGCAGTTGCTGCAACGGCGGGTTCTCCACCGACATCCGGAACGTCTTGGCTTCCATGGACTTGATGCCCGGATGCACCAGCCCGATGCCGGTGGACTCCCCGCCACCGGCCGTGTGCAGGGCCTGTAGGTAGGTGCCACGGACCCGATGCACGAACCGGTAGGTCTCCACCGCCCGGGCCAGCGGATGATCGATCAGAGCCAACGTGTCGCCGTCCACCGATGGCTTGCCGGTCGCCGTCTTGCGGTCCGGTGGCAGGATCCCCATCTTGTCCAGGGCCAGTGCGACTGCCGCGTTCTGACCCGGGTTGGTGATGCCGTGCCCGGCCAGAGTCACCATCACCGCTTTCTCTTTCGCCGCGTACATCTCGATCTGCTGCACCAGGTAGGGGTTGTCGACCGGCAGGCCGCGCTGCATCATTCCGTTGGTGATGGACACCGTGGCCAGTTCCAGGTCGTGCAGTCGCCGGTACTTGACCATCCGGTCGGCCCACGCCTCGTAGAGCAGCCCGGTGATGCACGTGTCGACCACGCCGTACATCGGGTAGGGCCGCCACCCGATCGGGACCGTCGACCAGTCCCAGCCCTGCTTGTCCATGCCGTCCTTGAGCAACGACTGACCAGCCGTCGCCCACCGTCCCAGCACCTTGGCCGCGTTCGGCTTGAGCGCCCGGAGATCCTCGGCGTAGTTGCCCAGCCCGGCCAGGATGATGGTGTCGACCACGTTGGAGTAGTCGATGTTGATCCCCTGCGTCCAGAGCGCGTTGCCGTCGAATGAAACGTTGTGCCAGACCGTCGTCATCCGGTGCCGATCGCACCACTTCAGTGCCTCGGACACCAGGGTGGGCCACCCATCGAACGGGATGGCCCAACCCCCGGTGTGGTCGCCGAACTGGATCAGCCTGACGATGAAGCCAGGTCGCCACCACTCGAGCGCCGAATGCCCATGGACGTTCCCGGTCTCGGTGTCGACCGCGACGTAGCCGCGCGGCCGGTGGGTCAGCCAGTCCCAGAACTCACTGACCTGCTCCGGACGCCGGAGCACCCGGATCTTGAGATCGGGAACGCCCTCCGTCATCACGGCCAGTCAAGCCCGGAGGTGTCGTCGGACGCACCGACGCCAGCCGGAGCCTGCGCACCGAGATCCTCGGCCTCGGCGGACAGGTCGTCGGCCACCGGCCTGTTCGCCGCCGCAGCACCGCCGCCCTTGCCGCCACCGCTGATGTTCCGGTTGAACCGCACCCGGTTCCGGGCCGCACCGCCCCACTCGTCCTCGCTCAGTGCGACCTCGATGACCGAACCGGTGCACCGGTCGCAGATCTGTCGCGGGGTCGGCCGCGCCGTCTTGATCCACGTCTGGTCGGCACCCATCACCGTGAGACCCTGCGCGAAGATCCGCATGGCCGCGTCGCTCTCAGGCGACCAGGTCATCTGCTCGGAGATCTTCTTGCCCTTGAACTTGCCCTCGGTGAACTCGAGCGTGACCACGAACGCGCGCTTGTTCGCGCCCGTGACCTTCGGTTCCATCTTGGACACCAGCATGGTGTAGGTACCGGCCGGATACGCCTTGCCCAGCAACTCGTCCCCGGCCGCCGCATACTCGTCGGCGAACGAGAACTCGTCCGTGTCGTAACTCATGACACCTTCCTTTCGTCGTCCGGGCCCTCGCCCGATCCGTGTTCACCGGGAGCCGCAGGTGGCGGCACCGGCGCTGGCAGGGACTCGACCACCGGGGCCTTGTCCCGAAACACCCGCCGCATGATGAGCTGGTAGGTGATGTTCTTCCGGATCAGTTCCTCCACCGTGTCGGCAGAGACGTCCGGGAGTTTGAGCAGCGGCGGGATCTTGCCGTTCACCCGCTGTCCGGCCTCGACGCCGTTCCGCCGCCGGGACAACAGGTACCGCTCCTCGTTGCCCTCGTCATCCTCGTTGACCTGAATGTAGGCCGTGACGTCCATCAGGTACGGAATGACATGCTGGAGCTGGCCCTGCAGGTGCGGCCGGGTGACGCCCTTGTTGTCGTCCCGGGACATCGCCGTGAGCACCACCGCCGACAGCGGATGATGCGGGTGCATGGTCAGGTCGCGGAGATCCCGGACGAACCAGCCGACCTCGCGGAGCGCCTCGCCCCACTGTTGGATCTTGACCTGTGACCGCCCGGCCACGTGCTCGACGTAGCGCGCCTGTAGTTCGGAGATCGAGTCGACCGTGGCCGACTTGAACGGATGGTCCCCGGTGGTCAGCCACTGCAGGGCCAGCGTGGCGTCCGTCCACTTCCGGACCGAAACGACCGCGGTGTCCCAGGTTCCGTCCAGTGCGGGCGGAGGATCCGCGGGGTCCCAGGTGATGGCCCGCAGCGGCAGGAACCGGGCCGCCGACTCGACGTCGAACAGCACCCGCGGAGGAGGTGTCGACACCGACAGCAGCGACTTGCCCGCCTTGGACGGACCGTGCACCAGCATGGTCAGTGACTGATTGATCGGGGATTGGTTCCCCTTGGGTTCGGTCATGCCGATGCCTTTCGTCGTTTCGGCTTCGGCGTGACCTCCACGACGATCGCCGGGTGATGCTTGTTCCGGTGGTACCGGAGTCCGGAGGAGGACAGGTAGGTCATCCCGCAGGAGTCACAGGGATACTTCCTCCTGTCACCGACAGCCCTCGACGGCACGTTGGTGATGTCGTCCACCGGGTTGCTGATCCGGAACAGTTGCATCCCCACTTCCCAGTGGGTCTCACACAGGTCGACCGCCCGGTTCGGTCCGTCCGGCCGGTCGGAGACGTACAGGATCTCCTCCTCGTCGCCGACCAGGTTCTCGGACCCGCTGTCCAGGCAGACGTCGCAGAACCGCAAGATCTGGACGCGCCTCATCGCTTCGACCCCCGGGCCCGGCCGTTGCTCGTCCGGCCGACCTCGCCACGCTGGACACTCGCCAGCCGGATGGTGGCCATCCGGGACGCTGTCATTCGGCCGGTGTGGGACAGGTAGCCCTCGGGGTAGGAGTACCAGGACGCCAGGATGTAGCCGTGGACGTCCAGTTCCTGCGTCTTGACGGTGCCGCACCGGCCGCACGTCAGGAGGATCCGGTAGTACCGGTACTTGCTGGAATAGGCCGCGGATCGGCCCTGCCAGGCGTGCTGGAGGGATCTGCACTCCAGGACTTCGTCCGGCCAGTTCTCGACGTCCCGGGAGACGTCGTCATCGGTGGTGGCCATGCGGCCCCTTCGTGTTGGGACCGGTCCGGCCGGTCCGAGTGTTGGGAGCCGGGAGGCTCCTGTGTTGGGGATCGAGATCCCAGGTGTTGAGCAGACGATACTCCCGGCCGATCAGAACGCAAGCTTCGTGGCGTCGTCCTCGTCCGCGTAGCGCGCGAACGGGTCACCGACCTCGTATTCGTTGTGCAGCATGTCCTTGGCACCCTTCCAATTCCCGTCCTGCATCTCGAAACAGGGGTTGCGGAACGGGCAGGACTTGCACTGCCAGGAGACGTGGAACGGCACGATCAACTCCGGCTTGACCGCCTTGGCATCCAGCATCGCCTTGGTGGCCACCAGGTCGGTCACCTGTGCCCGGATGTTCATCGCGGCAGCCCGGAGGTTCGCATCCGATACCGTGCGCTCGATGATGCCGTAGAACGGCGGGTTGGCCGTCTTGGTCCGCTTAACCTTGCGGAGCAACGTAATGACATAGCCCGCCGACCATTGCTCGGCCGGGGCTTGCTGTCGCTCGAGGAGGAGGTACAGCCGGAGTTGTGGGGTCTGGTAGAAATTGCCGATCGTGTCCGGTGAGAGCGAACTCGTCGTCTTGAAATCGTTCACCAGGACCGCGTTGTCCGAACGTCGCCGGAGCCGTTGGTCCAGCTTCCCGCGGAGCAGCACCGCGATCGGTTCCTCATCGATGCCGACCGGCACCATCAGTACCTCGGACAGCTTGCTCTCGACGGAGAGCACCTCGTACTTCTGGTCGAACCCATACTCCTCGAGCCAGTCGGGGAACCCCTCCAGCATGATATGGCCCAGTTCGGCTTCCTTCACCAGACCGTCGGTGAACAACCCCAGCTCGTTGGCCCGATTGAAATCGGCTGTCATCAGCGCGTCGTAGGCGTCTTCCGGCTTCTCGACCTCGCCCCGTCCCCAGCGCTCGAGCGCCGCGTGGATCCGCGACCCGAACGGCAACGGGCCGTCCAGGGGCTCGGCCTTGCGCTTGAGTCGCAGGTAGGTCCCGAGGTACCACGAGCGTGGACAGTTGGTGAACCGCTGCAGGTCCGAGTAGGACGTGACCGGCTCGGTCGCCGGGTTGTGTGTCATTCCGGCAGAGTACACCCGCACTCAACAATAACCCGGGTTATCGGTGCCAGTCCATGACATCGATGACTACCCAGGTGAGGATTGCCCACACAGGTGCCATGACCACACCGACGACCAGGGCCTGCAGCACGGACGACGACCAGCCCGACGTCTGGACCAGAGCGAGGATGAACGTGGCTACCGGCATGGGCAACCCCCAGATCAACACGACGTTCTTGCGTCGCCAGCGTTTCTGGATCCGCGACAGCAGGACGCTGGCGATCCAGAACGGGTTGAGGATGGAGAACCCCATCGCGGCCAGTGCCGCAGTGCCGATGGTGTCGCCGGGGTTGGCATTCAGCAGCAGCACTGCGTAGACGCTGGCCATCACCATCAGCGGCACCGGTAGGAAATCGACCAGGTTGATTCGTTCCCGAGCTTTCTGCAGCATCATCCCTCCCGCTTGGCGGAGTAGTACGCACGGCCCGGCTCGAGGACAACCTGGACATGGAAGACGTACTTGTCAGGGCAAATGGAATCCTTCACGAACGTGCAGGTCCGGATACCCACGAAGTAGTGCACGACGACGTGGTAGCCGTAAACGGTCTTGGACGAGATCGGATGGCGGGCAGCATCAGCCGGGCCGATCTTGTAGTCGACCTTGTCCGTCACGCCGTCCTGCGTCTGAATGCTCCCGGTGATCCCGGACAGTTTGTTCCGGGTGAGCGCGCCACCGGACCAGCAGACGTGGACATTGAATGTCCCCTTGGCCAGCAGGACCCCGGCAATACCGCCCCGGGCATACGTCCTCGAGAATGACCCACAGCCCTTGCCGACGGTCGCGTCATTCGGGCTGACGGTGATAGGGCCGACGATGGGACCGGGAATGGCGGCATTGCTCATGCCGCCTCCCAGGAGCAGGGACCCGAGGAGTCCCAAGACCACGATCAGTGTTCGAGCCATTCCGGAGCGTGTCATTCCGGGAGAGTAACACCCGCTCAACTAAACGTCATCTTGGAGGTAGTTCTCGTACATCTCTGCGATGTCGGTCCCGACACGCTTGGTGAGCACACTGAGCATGTCTTTGTCGGACAGTCCAGTCCTGTCCTGCAGCATGTCGATCTGCCACATCAAGTCGTCCATGAGCGAGTCGAGACTCATCTCGACTTCCTTGGTGTCCTTCTTCGGCTTGGCTTTCATCACCCCTCCTTCCTCCCGCAGTAGGGCACGTCCAGCTCGATGGCCCGGAGCAGTTGCGGTGGCTTGGCCCCGTTGTCGGTGCCGGACAGCGTCGACCAGAACCCCGTGAAGTCCACGCAGAACCGGACCACGTTCGGGACGTTGTCGGCGTTGCGGAACACCTGGACCTTGGTGGCATCACTGATCTGGTCCGGCTTCTTGCCGTTACCGGCGTCCCGGTCGTTGTCGGCCGACGAACCGCACCCGGTCAACACCACTGCCAGCGCAGCGGCAACGGCGAGCACGCGGGTCCTCATGCGTACAGGTTCGGGTAGAGCCGGGTACCCAGGGGTGGGGACCACATTCCCCCACCGATCTTGATCTTGATCCCGCCGTCCACCGTGATGGCGACCTCACGACCGGCCTCGGCCGCCCGCAAGACGTCGGCGGCCACGGCTTGCGCCTCGCGCGCCGACAGCACGTAAATGTCTTCTCGGTTCATGTCATTCCCCTTCCGCGTAGCGGATTCGGCGACGGCGAGGTGCCGTCGACCGGTGGTACTTCACCGCCGCTGCCCGCGCTCGAGCGGGCAGGTAGGCGACGATGATCTTGTGGATCCACATCCAGTAGGAGCGGACCAGGAACGGGACGATCAGCCGGTCGGTCCAGGGCTCGCGGATGTTGGTTCGGTGTTCGATCCAGGTGTAGGTCATCGCACGGCTCCCTTCCGGTGCTGCCAGCACCGCTTGTGGGGCTCGCCGGAGGTCTGAATGACACGGCGACGACAGGGGTTCAGCCAGGCGACCACCTTGCCGCCGATCCTGGGACCGCGGATCGGAAACCCACACTCGGCCGTGGCCATCACCAGCCACCTTCCTTCACGCCGTAGTGCTCCGGCTGGTCGCACCGGTGGACGTGAGCGCCACCGGCCGCGTAAACCGGCATCACCCGGTAGGTCCCCTGCCCGTTGTTCAGGACGTTGGCCGGGTACCACTTGCCGGTGCGCTCGGACCTGACCAGCGTGATCAGGAACCCGCACCCGCGGATGCAGGGCTTCACCTTGACCCGCTCGGCCGCCCGTTGCCGGGCCATGCTTGCGTTGGCCGCCGCGTTCCAGTCGGTCATCACGCACCTCCGACGGCGACCGCGGTCGGGTAGTCGGTGATGAAACCGCCGTGGCCGTAGTCGTTCTTGGGGAGCAGGTAGTGCTTGTCGTCGCTTCCCAGCAGCATGGTCATCCCAGCCGGGACGTCGGCGTGCCAGTCGCCGTAGGCCGCGCGGACCTTGACCTCACCGGCGTCCAGCCGGGCCCGAATGACATCGGCCTTGGCCTGGGAGGCAGCCGCGCCGTCCCGGCAGGCGTCGCCGTGCACCCCGCGCAAACCACCGCGGACCTTGTAGCACGGCGCGCAGTAGGCCGGAGCCGGGCAGTAGTGGAGACCGCTGACCTTGTAGGGGCACTTGCGCTTCCGGACACCACCGGCCTGCCCGCAACGGTCGCAGACCAGTCGTCCCGCGTAGTCGAAGCAATAACCCATGTCACTCACCCTTCCCGGCGAAGTAGCGTTCCTTCTCGGCGAACATCATCTCGGCCCACGCGACGGTCTCGGCGCGGTCGTCACACGCAACGGCCCGGCCCTCGGCCACGATCCGGTCGTTCTGGTCCAGGTAGTCCTGGACGGTGAAGTGCTCACGCCCGGCGAACCGCTTGGCCAGGAAGTCAGCGTGAGCCTTGCGGGCCCGAGTCTTCCGGGCGGCCAGCGCCGCCTTGGTGACCAGTTTGTAACCAACGCCGTAGCAGGCGAAGCAGACCCCGTAGCCGTGGTAGTGCCCGGTCCCGTCGCACCGGTGGCACTGGACCCGGACCTTCTCGGCTCCCTTGGTGGCCATGGGAACCTCCTCTCACCGAACCAACCTGACACCGTCAGTGTAGCATCTGGTACCACTTGACAGCAAGTCACTCCCACGGGCCGTAGTGCTCGTGGACAACAGCCATCCGATGGGCCTCGGCCACGGTGTATCGGGTGACGGCCGCGGGATCGATGTTGCCCAGCCGGTAGTAGTACGCAGCGGGCAACCTGACGTCGTTCCCGTTGCTCTGGTCGATCACCCAGACGACCTCGGTGGCGAACCCCGGAATCCGGATGGTCTCGGTGTACTCGATCCAGGCGTGGCCGTAGCGCACGCCCTCGATCTTTCCCTGGCCCAGCGGGTATCCGTGGCACACGCGGTAGGCCGCGTTGTCTTCCGGCAGGTCCAGGGTGAACTCCAAGGCGACGACGAAGCAGTCGCCGTCTCCGGTGGGCATCTTCATGGCGGGGCTCCTCTCTGCTACCCAATGGTAGCACGTGCTACTCGCGGACAGCAATCGACCCGGCCCTTCGGCCGGGTCGAGTCTGGTCGATCAGCGAGCGTCGATCGCCGCGTCCGCGGCCACTCCGAGGAATGACACCTGCGCCACCGGAGCACCGAGGACTTCGGCGTGGTACTTGGCCGCGCCGGTTGCGTACAGGTACCCCCCACTCCACTCGTGCGGGTTGGCACCCACGGCTTGCAGGGCTCGCCAGCTCACCGGATCGGCCATCCGGTACCGCACACCGTCGGCCGGAGCGTTCCAGCCCGCGGGCTTGTAGACGTCGCCGGTCATTCGGTTGACGAACAGGTGGACCGACCCGCCGTCACCGAGACCGTTGCTGTGGCTGTGGGACACGTACCGCATAGAGACCTTGGCGTACTTCCGGCCGACCGGCTGGACGACCTCGAAGTAGCAGTAGTCCGGCTTCATCAGGTTGAGCGCGGCCAGGTGCTCCTCGAGCCGGGATTGCAGGACCGGCGTGGCCATCACAACGGGGACAGTGGTCATGTCATTCTCTCCTCTGGTTGGGGCCGCTCGCACAGCGGCCACTGGGGGCAAACGTCGGCGTAGTCACTTTGGTCGGCCCGGGTGGGCCGACCGCAGCGGCACTTATCCGGCATGGTGGTGGCGGTGGTCCTTCCACTCGGCGGCCGGAACCCACTGGCCGCAGGTCGCGCACCCGATGGTCGGGACCGGGACAGCAGCGGTGGTGTAGTCGACCGGCTCGTTGCAGCACGCGGTGTAACCCTGGTCCAGCGGGTGAATCCAGTCGATCGCGGTGGTCCCGCACCCGGTGCACTGCAGAACGGTGATGGTGTCCACGACGCTCCCTCCCGCGGGGGCTCTCCCCGCTCACCTCGATGGTACCACGTGCTAGCTCTCGCTAGCAACGTGGTGGTTCAACCCATCGCCACGGTGGCTTGGGCCTCGGCGACCTGGTCGGCCGTCGGGTTGGTGGCGGTCAGGTAGATCAGCGCCGTGTAGGTCTCGGCGAGGGTGGGGGCTTTGAACCCGGTCAGGTGCCGGATGGCTTCGGCCATCACCGGCTTCCGAGTCTTCCGGCCCGGCACCCGGAGCCAGACCCGCGCACCGGCTTTGGTGCCCCGGGCGAAGTAACCCGGGGTCTCGGCCAGCACACCGACGATCACGGTGCCGTCGGCCATCTTGACCCGGACCGGCCGGTTGGCGGTCCGGTAGAGGACGCCGTGCCGTTCCTTCCAGGTCATCTTGGCGGGCAGCGCGATGGCGAACTCGGTGCCGGTGGGCAACGCTCGGACCTGATCGTAGGTCTTGACGGCGACCGGCTTGGGGGCGGTGGTCATGGTGACCACCTCCTCTCTGGCGGGGGCCCTCCCCGCTCCACCTTGATGGTACCACGTGCTAGCGACCGCTAGCAACTCTCACATGGTCCGCCACTCGCCCTTGTCGTCGCGGTACTGAATCTCGACCGCACCGGCGTTCGGCCGTCCGAAATCGTCCAGCGGGCCGAACACGGACTCCTCGTCCATCGCCCACGGGGACGCGCCGTCCGCGGTCATCAGGTGGCCGACGTAGTACAGGGTGCCGTCGTCGTCCAGCATCCGGAACTCGTGGACCTTGGCTGCGTTGATCTTGGGGTGGCGCAGGACTTCCAGCATGGAATCCGGCGCGTTCCGCGGGCCCTCGGTCCCGGCTTGTGACCACTGCTCCCGCGGGAAGTCCGGATCGTCCTTGCCGAACAGAACGTCTCGGCTGATCCGCCAGGCGTAGGTGCTCTCGGTCATGTCATTCTCCATTCGTGAAGTTGCTTGTGGGGACCTGGGACCAGACCTGGCCGCAGCGCTCGCACTTGTAGTGGACGCCGTCCCAAGTATCGAGCGGGCTACCGCTCTCGTCGTGCTGGTCGGTGCCGTCGGCATCACTGGCGTAGAACCCGTCGGTGTCGGCGCGGTTCTTGCAGTCACAGATCAACTGGTCGCCGTAGGGGTCCTCGACGGACTGGGGGATGGGCTTGACTGGCTTTGTCATGTCATTCCTCTCAGGTGATCTTGACGTTGCCGAGACGGTTGACGACCAGGTTGGCGTACCAGCGGCGGTCGCGCTCGGGGTCGGGGCCGACGACGACGTAGGTCACGCCCGGCTTGGCCTCGGTGGTCGGGAAGACGTTGCCGTCGCCGAACAGGCTGGTCTCGTACAGGAGCACCTGGTCCGGGGCCTCGGCAACCGCGCGCTTGAACGCGGCCTTGGTCTTGTAGTTGCGAACCGGCTTGCCGGTCTTGGGGTCTCGGCCGATCTTCTCGGGCATCGCGCCGGTGTTGACGAACGTCATGACGACTCCTCTCGTGGGTGGTGGGGGCGGCGACCCCGCCCCGCACCTCGATGGTAGCACGTGCTATCAGTCGCTAGCAACTCGATCAGCGCCACACGGCGTGTCCCTGCGGGTAGTTCCGGGTGGGCACGTGCCTGCCGGTCGGGGAGTCCTCGCACTCGTCGGACTCCTCGTCCCACCAGTGGGCGGCTCCCGACTGGCGGACGATGAACACCCCGCAGTGAGCGCAGTTGGCCCAATACTCGGTCGGGCGGGCGGATGCGTAGGTCATGTCATTCCCCTTCCTGGGCTTGACGCTTGGCGGTGGGCCGGTGGTACCGGGCCCGGTTTCGGTGGGGGGCAGCAGCGTTACCGCGGCGCAGCCCCTGGACCCGCTGGACCTTGCCGCCCCACATGGCGGCCAGGTCGGTGGCGGTCATCTGGGCGACCATCCGCTCGCCCTGGGGCTCCCAGCACGGGAAGCACAGGTCACCCGGGAAGACCTCGAGCGGGTGGACGGGGCTATCGCACTTCTTGCAGGTGGCCATGTCAGACCCCCTCTCGGTGCTTGGTGATCCTGCGGAGGATGCCTTTCCAACCGGCAGGCTTGATGTTCGCCCACCCGCAGGTGCACTGGGCGAAGAACACTCCCTCCCGGGCACCGTGCTCGGTGATGGTGACGTCGTGGGTGGCCATGTCAGACCCCTTTCTTGGGCTTGGGCTTGGGGGCCAGGACCGGCACCCCGTTGATCAGCGCCAGAACCTTGGTCCTGGTCGCGGTGGCGAGTGGCTTGGTCATCACAGCGGCGGTCACAGCACACCAGCCCTCAGCGGGTTGGCGGTCCAGACGACCAGACCGGTGAACAGCCCGTCGGCCATCAGGGTCAGACCCAGTAGACCCGGGGCGAAGGCCATGACCATCGCGGTGACGGCGACGGCGACCAGGAGGAGGAAGAACCTCATGACGCTCCCCTCTGGGCGGGACCACCCCGCCCTACGACTCAATGGTAGCAGGTGCTACCAGTCGCTAGCAACACACCATGCCTCGGTGTGTCGGGGATCACCCGTTGGGTTCGTCCAGTTTGCCCTTCACCCACGTCGCCCAGAACGTCACGCTGGTGCGACAGTGCTTGCAGGTGACCGCATTCAAGTCAGTGGTGAAGTGGCCGCGGATCAGCCAGCGATTGCACGCGGTCTTCTGCCGACCACGATGGCTCACCGGCTGTCCGGCGTCCAGGTGGACTTTCGTCGGCTCAGTCATTCGGGCCACCGACCAGCAGGCTCATCTGGTACTCGTGCTCGCCGTGCTCCCGGCAGTACGGCAGGTCGGCCACCTGCATCACGGCCGGGTCCCCGCACTGGGCATGGAACCCAAGGTCCCAGACGCAGTAGCCGTGCAGCTCGGCCACGGTGGTGCCGGTGGACTCGGCCTGGTCGGCACAGCCCGGGCACAGCGGCCGGTCGTGGGCCACGGTCCGGTAGGCCGCCTCCTCGCCGCAGACGTCGCACTTGACGCTCTCGATGACGTCAATGTCCATGTCATTCGCCGTCCGGACTCGGCAACCCGCGGAACGGGTCATTCTCCGGCGCTGGCCGCAACTGTCGGACCTGGAACACCACGCGGCGAGCGAGGTTCCACGCTTTGACGTGCTGGTGGACAGCAACCCCGGCGATCACCTCACCGGCGATCACGTCGGCCACGTCCAGCATCGTGGCCCGGGCGGAGCCGGTCTGGTTCATCGCGGTCAGTAGCGCGTCGCAGGCGTCCAGCGTGCGCTCGGCCGCCTGACTCGCGGTCAGTTCGATTGTCTTCATTGTCATCTGATCCTCCTCAGATCGTCGTAGTCGTCGTTCTCCGGCCAGACGTCGTCGCCGGTGAACAGTGCCGCGTGGTCCGCGCAGAGCCACAGCGTGGACGTGGTGTGGTAGTACCAGGCCGGAGCCCGGCACCCCGCACCCTCGGACTCCCAGGTCTGCGGCTCGACCTGGAAGTCACACTCGTGGGGCTCGGCGACCTCGTCTTCCGTTGCCAGCAGGACGGTGTCGATCTCGGTGATGGGTTCGAGCATCACGCCCACCCCGCGTAGGTGATGCACACCGGGCCGATGCCCTGAGCCACGCTGACCGGGTCGGTCAGGGTCTTGCCACACCGGACACAGCACCCGTACTGCTTGCCCAGCGCCCCGGCTTGGGCCGCGGTCATCGGGTTCAACCCGGCCAGAACCTTCTTGGCCGCATAGGTGCCGCCGACGTATAGCCACCGTCCGATGGTCTTGCCGTCCCAGGTCTTCTTCAACACCAGCCTGCGGAGTTTGGGGACCATGTAGCCGTTCTTCTTGGCCTTGTCCCAGTAGTACAGGAACTCCTTGCCGGTGTCCTTGCTAACGACCGTGTAGTAGCCGTAGTCCGGAGTGACGTCGGCGACCGGCTCCGGGAGCACCGGAGCAGCAACCGGAACCACCGGCACAGCCGGGACCGGAGCCGGAGCGACGTACTGCTTCTTGGCCTTGGGCAACTGTTTGAGCGCGTCGATCAGGTTGCTGGCCATGCCCTTGGTGAGCAGGTTCTGCTTCATGGCGAACCGGGCCCGCAGAACGTACTCCGCGTCGGGCGGCCGGGTGTCGGCGAGGAACGTCAGGTACTTGACCTGAGCCTCGCTGGCAGGAGCGTTGGGCTCCTTGATCGTGATGATCTTGGGGGTTGTCATTGGGGGCTCCTCTCCCTCGTTCACCCTCATGCTATCACGTGCTACCATCTGACACCAACACGCAAAGCAAAGAGCCCGGCCGAAGCCGGGCTCCCTCCCCACGCTCACACCGTGTCACTCGGCCGTCTCGGTTTCCTCGACCTCGGCCTCGACCGCCTTGGCGAGCACGGCCTCCTCCGAGTCCGCAACCCCCTCGACCATCGCTTCCAGATCGGCCGGGATCACCACGTCGGCCATGAGTGCCTGGAACGTCTCGGCGTCCTCAGCCGCCTGGACCACCGGAGCGCTGGACAACTCGATCAGTTCGTCCACCAGGACGGCCATCCGATCGATCTGGACCTTGGCCAGCTTGGACAGTTCCAGCCTCTGCTCCGGGGTGAGACCGGGACGGCCACCCAGAATCTGAGCCGCCGCGAACGCGCGGCGCTGGATCGAGTGCCGCAGGTCGTTGCGCTCCTCGAAACGGTTGATGTCGGTCATGTCGTTCCCCTTCCTCGGGAATCGGATCTGGTGACCGGCTGATCACCTGATGCCTTGATGCTAGCACACGCTAGCGATAGATACCAAACTGCTGGGCAGTTGGTATTCGAGTAATTCGGCGTACTGTCAGCACACCAACTCCACCAGTCGGGGACCAGCAGAAAGAGGGCAGCATGAAGAAACGCACCAGGGCGGTTGTGTCCACGGCAGGGGGAATGCTGCTCACAGCCGGGATCATTCTGCTGGCCGCACCCGCTGCATCGGCCAGCGGTGACGGTGTTACCCCGCAGGGTGGTGGCGGGTACGGCACCACAACCAAGACCGTCACCGTGACGGTCACCTGCGCACCGACAACGGTCACCAAGACCGTGCCGACCACCAAGACCGTCACCTACACGACCGAGGTTCCGACCACGGTCACCCAGCCCGGCACCACGATCACCCAGACCGTGCCGACGACCAAGACCGAGACCGTCACGACGTCGGTGCCGACCACCCTGACCGAGACCGTCACCACGACGTTCACCCCGCCGGACACCGGTCAATTCAGCGTGCCGGTCGGCACGCCCACTACGGTCACAGTGCCAACCACAGTGACCACCACGGCCACCGAGACCATGACTCTGCCACCGAGCACCGAAACCGTCACCTCGGCGACCACGGACACCGTGACGCTGCCCAACAGCACCGTCACCGAGACCACGACGTTCACCCCGGGGAGCCCCGGACAGCAGACCGGTCCTCCGGTCACGGTGCCGATCACAGTCACGGTGCCGGGGTCCGGAACCACACAGACACTCACGATCCCGGTCACCGTGCCCGAGGGCAGCACCGTGACTGTCACCGAGACTGGTTCCGACACGACGGCCACGGCGACCAGGACCGAGACCGCCAGCACGACCGATCACCAGATTGCGGTCAAGTCCTTCATCGTGCTGCTCAGCAACGGCACGTCGGAGACCGTGTCCAGCGGCTCGACCACCGGCCCTGTCATTCCGGGACCGATCGTGCCGGGTGAGCTGGCCAGCACCGGCACCGACGCCGTCAACCTCGCACCGTGGGGCCTGGTCGGAGTCTTGTCCGGGGCCTGCTTGCTCCTGATCGGAGCGGTGAAGCGGAAGCCACGCAGTCACTGATCCTCCCGAGTTGCGCAACGGGGACCCGCGAAAGCGGGTCCTCGTTGTTGTTTCTCCGGAACTCGACGTTCCACAGCACCGTGATGACGATCGGAATGCCGTCGGTGCCGTACACGAACACCACCGTGAACCCGTCACCCCGTGCGTGCCACCGGTCACCATTCGCCGGGTAGCGCAGGAACGATCCCCGGAACAGGCTCTTGATTGCTTTGGTCGGGATGCCCATCTCCGCAGCCCGTTGCCGGGCGTGCGGAGACAGGCGGGCGGTGAACATCAGTGCTTCCGCTTGCCGCCGCGGGACCCGCGACGACGGCGCTTCCCTTCCGGACCGTTCCGCAGGGACTCCTTGGCCAGCAGCGACTCCCAGTCCTCCTCGGACGTCGGAATGACATCGTCCGGGACCCCGGCCAGCGGGCCATCCTCCGGGACCAGACCCATCAGGGTGTCGGTCTCGTCGTCGGCGACGTCGATCGCGGTGTCACCGTCCCACGCCAACTCGGTCGCCCCGCTGAACGCGGCGGACTGCGGGTGAGTGGACCAGTCGAACTGCCTCTGGCGACCGGTCGGAACGTAGTTCGGGTTCGGAACCCAGGACCGGGCAGGCACAGTTTGTCCAGCCGCCGCACCGGCCGCGGGCGGAGTCCAGCGGGGGGCCTTGGCTTCCTTGTCGCGCGGAATCTTGGAGTACGGACGGTAGGGCTGCAATTCGGCGAACGCGGACCAGGTGGCATACAGCGCCTTGGACCGGGTCCCGTGCTCGGTCTTGGGGGACCGCTTGATCATCTCGTCCTTGGCATGGGACCAGTAGTCGACGTCGCGCACCTGATCAGCGACGATCTGGGCCAACTCCTCCCGGTCGACCAGGACGCGGTAGAGATAGTCAGCGCCGGGCCAGGTCTCGATCTGGCGGTCCGGACCGAATATCCGTTCCAGGTCGGCCTTGACGCGGGCTCGGACCATCATGACGCCGGGCAGGTCTCGGTGGGCGACGACGGAAATGAACCCGTCGGTGGACATCATCCACACGGTGTCTCCTCTCTTGAATCTGTTGAGTGACGTTATACTCTGGTCAGACGAACGCGGGGGCAGCGTGCCCCGCGTCCACCACGTGCTGGTTCCACTGCCCGAACATCTTGGGCAGGACGCCGTGTCCGGTCGGACCGGTCAGCACGACGTCACAACCGTCCATCGTGCAGGTCCAGGTCATCTGGCCGGTGCCGTCCAGAGTGATGACGCGCTGGTGCTTGAACTTGGTGGCGAACTTGACGGCCATGGCGCTGGCACCTCCTCCCGGGCGGGACTCTCCCACCCGACACCTCGATGGTAGCAGGTGCTAGCGCATGGTGTCAAACCTCATCGAGCGCCGGGTACTGGGTGCGCAGTGCCCGGAGCAGAACCGTTTGCAGATTTCGTTCCTCGTCGGCGGAGATTCGCTTCAGTTCCTCCCGCTGCCAACGCGCCATCCGCACCGGAACCTGAACCGTCTCGAGATCCTCCGCGGTGCGGCGTGGCTTCGTGGGTGCCTTGATGGCCATGTCAATCCTCTCCTGGGTGCTGTCAAGTGATAGCAGAACTCTACCAGAAAGGACTGAATTGCTACGCCGGAGAGAACGCGGGATCGTTCCGCTGGATCTGGCTGATCGCTTCCCGGACCAGCAGAGGCAGATGATCACGGCCCTCGGTGAGCACTTCGAGCAGCGCGGTGGAGTCCTCGGCCGTCAGCACGGAGTACCGGGTGACCTCGACGTGCAGCATCGGGTCGATCCCGGACCGGCTGATGACCGGCAGGCACTCGGGGCAGGCCATCCGGCGGCCCTGTTCCTCGGACGGCGCGTCGATCCACAGCGGCATCCGCCAGGTCACCCGCGGGCAGGATTCCTTGTGGGCGATCTGCGACCGGCCGACCTTGCTCACGATGTAGCGGCCGTCGCGCAGCAGGTAGACCACCAGCTCACTCCACCGCGGAGCCCCGGCGCGCTGGCTGGTCACCGCGGCCAGCACCGCGGCATCGAACTTCAGCACCCGGCCGCCGTCGCGCACCACCCGCGGCAGGTAGGCGCATGTCATTCGGTCGCCACCCGGACGTAGAGCGACGACCCCGGACCGTTGGCAGGCCCGGCGACCGGCCGGATCCGGGACACGACACCGCGCTGCCGGAGCTGCCGGAGCCGGATGGCGATGTCGTGCGTCGGCATGTTGAGCTTGCTGGCCACCTCGACCGGCCGGGCCGGTTCTTCCAGGACACGCAAGATCGCCGCGTCCAGCCGGATCAACTCCGGGTTGCTGGACGCGGGCGGATCCTTGCGCTGAATGGGCATCTACAGGATGGGCTTCTCGTCCCACGCGGTACCGGTCCAGTAGACGAGCGTCTCGTTGACACTCGCGTACTCGGTGTCCGGGTCCCACGCCGTGGTGGGGTCGGCGACGTAGCCGCCGCCGTTCAGCGCCGCGAGGATCTCCTCGAGCGTTCCCGCACCGGAGATCCCGATATTGTCGCCGGGCGAGATCGTCTCCACCTGACCGGTGCCCGCGGCCATCGCACCGACCCGGACGATCGCACACGGGTCCGTATCGATCACAGCGATCTGGCTGACCAGCAACTGGGCCTTGTTCGTGCGTGACGCGACCAGCAGGCCGCTGGTGTCGACGGACGACAGGTAGACCTCGAGCGCACCGGTGAAGAACACCTGCGGGTTGCCCTCGAGCGAGTAGCCCGCATTGATCACCACCGGGTCACCCCAGACGGAGTAAACCGCGGTCTCGTTGAACTTCAGCACGCCGTCCACGACCAACTGCGGGGCAACTTCCGGGGCGACATGCAGGATCGGGTGGCCCGGTGGAGTGGCATCCGGGTTGACCGCCTTGGCGTACCAGAGTGCTCGCGCCTCGGCGACCGCGGCGACCAGTCCCGTTGCATCGGCCGGTGCAGCGACCTCGGTGGCGGCAGGATCGCCGATCCACGACTCGGTCCCGGCCACCGGCTGGGAGACCAGGGCCCGCCCCAGGACGTACTCCTGGACCGATTCCAGGGCTTGTTGCAGCCACTTCTCGTCGTCGTCCCGCATACACCGGACGGTCCGGTGCAGCTCGGCGGTGATGCCGAACGGCAGGGTCGTGTAGACCCCGGGATCGGACCCCGGGATCAACTCACCGCCCTGATCCGGATCACAGGCATCTTCGAGCACGACCCGGACCGAGCACTCCCGGGAGTCGCCTTCCCAGCCCCGGTACCACTCGCCGGTGCCCTCCCTTACGTCCGCGGCATCCAGCAGTCGCATGGCTCTCTCCGTTCGTTGTTGCTGATCAGAATAGGGGTGTGAACCGCAACTGCCCAGAACCGCTGAGCCATGGGTAGGGGGTATCCGGGAACCCGAACCTCCGGGCGACGATGCCTTCGACCAGTGGATCCGCCAGGATCAGGTCCAGCCAGCCCAACGGCAGAGGCACCCACGTCAGTGCGCCACCAGCCGGAACGGTCTCCAACGGGTCCCATTCGGTAGACACGTAGACCGGAGCCGCGGAGACCTGTTTCGCCAGCCAGAGCGCCGGTTCGACCAAGGTGCTCGACTTCAGGCCGATCTCCAAGGACGTGGCCGACTGACTGGCGAGGTTGGCCAGGGCGACCCGGTTGTAGCGCCAATGGTCGTTGCCGACCGTCACCACCGGGTCCAGGAACATCGGCGGAGGGGTCGGGTTGGGTGTGTCGTAGACCAGCGCATTGATCCGCCCGATGGCGACCATGCCCATGGATTCGATGATCAGGCACTGAGCGATGTCGTCAGGCTGTGGATCGGTGTAACTGTGGAGCACTCGCACTCCATCGATGTTGCCGCCCGCGATGTTCACGACCAGTTCGTTCGGGACGTCGTCATCGAACGACACACTGATCACCGTCGCGGCGACCCACTGCAATCTGGATCGCCGGGCCAGCAGGTCCACCAGGAACGCTGGCGGGAGCGTGCCGAAAGAGGCTGTCATTCGGTCACCCGCCACCCTCGATGGGAATCTTGGTGGCCAGGGTGTCCATCCCCATCGAGGACGTGTTCAGGGAGATGGTCATCTTCTCGATGAGGTGCTTCTCCCGAGTCCCGTTGGTCAGTACGACCGTGATGACGTCACCCGGCTCGAGAAACGGGACCGGTGAGGAGCCGAATGTGAGTTGTCGGTTCTGGGCGACGGCGCGGGACAGCAGGTTGTTGGCCACCGACTGGCACTGGGCGTTGGTCATCAGGAACTGGGACGTGTAGAACATCGGCACCTGCCCGAACTCACCGCCGTAGCGCGTCGGGCTGGTGGGGTTGGTGTCGGAGACGAAGGCGTAGGGGATCGGCCTGTTGTTCCCCGGGTCCTTGCCGGTGACGACCACGGCGTTGTAGACCCCGGTACGAGTGTTGGTCACCGCCTGGTTGGTCAGCAAGCCACCGTCGCCGGGGTTGATGGTGTACACCGACCGGCCCTTGGACAGCGACGGGCTGTTCTTCAGCACGAACACCCCGTCGTAACCGGCGTAGACCTCGCCCAGCACCGAACTGGCCAGTTGGTCCACGGCATCACGTCGGTCCTTGTCCCAAATCAGAGGGATCGGAGTCAGGACGTTCCTGGTGATCTCGTTGCGGAACCGGACGTGCGGGACCACCTCGCCGATCAGGTTCTTGACCCCAGCGATGGCGTTGGTGCCCACCGGTGCCGTCCGCGGCCGAATGAAACGGGCGTCGACCACGTAGGACTCCAACCCGACTCCCTTGATCGCCAGGCTGCCGCCGTCGGCCCGGGTGACCTGTTCCATCCGGTACTCACCAAGTTGGATCGCCTCGGCGAAGCCGATGGACGAGATGCCCTTGTAGACCCGGAAACGGTAGGAGTAAACGTCGGCCGGGATGGTGTTGTCCCATGGGTTGTTCGCCAGCACCAGATCGCAGTTGAGCCGCACTCCCGCGCCGCGGTCCGCACTCACCTGGCCGGACACCACCGGAACATCGCGGGCCACCACCGTACCGGCCTTGACGATGTCCACCCGCGCGTAGTTGGAATGCGAGTAGCGAACGGCGCTCGCATAGGTCGCGGAAATCTTGATCATGGAGTCGGCAGCTCGATCTGCGTCCACGACTCCCACGCGGGCAGGGTCGGCAACTCAGTGGTCCCCAGCAGGATGTTCGGGCTCTCGGAGACGTCCGGCTGCAACGGTTCCTCGCCGATCCGGACCTCCATCCAGGACTCGTTCAAGCGCTCGACAAGGGCCCAGGTGTCGAACTTGTCCTTGACCTGTTGCCAGGTCTGCCCTTGCTGGGACGCGGCGTTGATGAGTCCGACTGGCTTCTCGACCTTGACGAACGGCACTTGCCACATCCGGTGCGGCTTCCGGTGATCGCGGTACGGCCGGGATTCGGACACCGTGCCGACGGCGATGTACCAGGAACCCTCGGAACCGCCTTCCGGCATCAGGATCTCCGGGTTCCGGAACAGCAATGTCCGGCCGGTCTGGAACAGCGCCAGCACCATCTTGCGCTGCTCGAGCGTGGTGGTGAGCAATGACAACGTCCCGGTCGCCCAGTTGCGGACGTCGGAGATGACGATCTGCGGTGACCGCAGGAGGATCGAATAAACGTCCTGCCGGGCGGCATAGGCCAGGTCGGAGATCTCGATCAGGCCGAACCACTCGCCCAGTTGCGGGTACACCGGGTCGTTCAGCAGGATCGGCGTGCAGTTGTAGATCGAGTCGCCCATGTCGGCCGACGGCACCTCGATCTGGCAGGTGGTGTCGGCGTAAATCTGTGACGGCCCGTAGAACAGCGACGTGGCGTTTCCGGCCGTACCACCTGTGGACCCTTGGGCCGGGCCCTCCCAGATGATGTCAGCGTCCTGTTTCCATGCCCTGAAGTTGGTTCCCGGCCACTTCATCTCGGTCGGCGTCGGTAGTGGAGCGGCCGGGGTAGGCGTGTCCCCGGAGAACCAGTACGGGGTGTTCTCCGTGATGTACGCCTTGTCCTGCATCCCGAACCGGCCCAGATCCCAGTCCGCGCTGTACTCCCGCAGGTCAGTGCCGTGGTAGAGCCGGACCCACACCGTGCTCGGCACGTTGCCGCTCGGCATGTTGAAGTCCAGGGAGAACCCGAACCACTCCGACTGGGTGTTGGCAGCGATGCTCAGAACCTTGACCGGCGCAATGATATTCGCACCGTTGGCCGGGTTGAGGACGGCGATCCAGAGTGAGCCGACCTGGTCCTGGTTCGCCTTGCCCTGTGAGATGTCATTCCATGACGGGAACTCACTCTTGACATTCGCCCAGGTCCGTCTCGGGTTGTCCCGCACGTCCACCCACAGGTTGACGTCGTGGAAGTTGACCCGGGCCTCACCGGTGATCCGGTAGCCCCGCTTGACCGCCACCTTGCTGGCGCTCACGGTCACCATCGTGCGAGCGCCCAAGGTCCCCGGGGTGGACGTCGTCTTGGTGATATGCCCGTGCTTCATGGTGTCTTCGGTGACGATGGACAACGTCCGGGCAGGACCAGCGGTCCAGGTTCCGATCCCGTGGGTCCAGTCCGGGGTCATGATGTTGTTCCGCTGGATCAACCGGTCGACCGAGTTGATCGCCGTCTTGGCCAGCGCCAGCACGGTCCGGTACTGCACCGGCACCGCAATCGGGGCTTCCGGATCCTCCCGGACGAAACCGCCCGTGGTAATGACATTGCTCTGCGTAGCGGTGTCGCGGATCGCCTGGTAGCCGGTGCCCGGGCTCTTGCGGGTGATGGAGATGACGCCGTCCGGGATGTACGTCCCGGTCACCGTGATGGAGCCGCGGTCCGAGTCCGGTTCGCAACTGAAGAAGGGAATCTGCAGGCCAGCCGGGGTCGTCATGTGAGCAGAACCCTTCTCCCGTTGTAGATCTGGTTGGCCAGACGCTGCTCACCCTGGTCTACCTCGGACCGAATGAAATTGGTGATCTCGCTGTTCCCGATGAACACCCGGACCTGAGCGTTCACCTCGGTCGACCCTTGCCCTTGAGTTGCGTTGACGGATGTTGTCGATCGTGTGCTCGCGGTGAGTGCTCGGGTGAACGTGTCCACCAGGGAGGAACTGCCGTTACCGGCGAGGACACCGTTCGAGAATGCCCCGGCCCCCACCGGCCCGGCCGAGATCTGCACCATCTGCTGCAACGATGGCAGAGTGAGACCGCCTTGCGCCTGAAGGTGCACCGGCAGCTTGATCGGACCGGCTCCGCCGGGGATGTTGAACACGTTGGGGTTAATGTCCAGGCTGGTGTTGTTGATGGCACCTGTCAGGTTGTCGATGAACATCTGCGCGATACTTGCTGCGGCAGAGGAGATGGCAGACGCGAGTTTGCCGGGCAGGTCCAAGAACCACTGACCGATGTTCCCGACCAGATCCTCGAGCCCGTCAACGATGTTGTTGATGATCTCGCCACCAAGCTCGAGACCCTTCTGGAAGATGTCAACCGCCCACTGCCAAATCAGGGAGGGCAGACCGGCGAACCACGTGCCGATATTCCCAACCAACTCGCCCAACCCGATGACCAGGTTGGTGATGAAGTCATTACCGGCCTTGCCGCCCGCAGCCACGACGTCGACCAGCCAGGTACCGAAGTCACTGACCAGTCCGACGAACCAGGTGCCGATGTTGCCGACGAACTCCCCCAGCCCGGTGACGATGTTGGTGATGAAGTCGTGTCCGGCAGTGAGACCATTCGCAATGACATCGGTCAGCCAGGTCCAAATCTGGCCGGGCAGCGCGATGAACCAGTCCCACAGCCCTTGTGCCGCACCGGTGATGCCATCGATGATGTTGTCGACAATGTCGCCACCGAACCCGAACACCGACGTGAACAGGTTGGCGAAGAACCCGCCGATCTCCGTGGGGAGGTTGATGAACCAGTCCCAGAGTGCCTGTGCGCCAGCGACAATGCCGTCAACGATGTTCGATATGATCGTCGTACCGGCGACCAGCAGCTTGCCGTAGATGTCTCCGAGCCAACCGGTGATGCTGTCCCAGAGTCCGGTGAACCATGACGCAAGAGTGTTCCAAGACCTACTGATTCCGTCCCAGATCGAACTGACGATCTTGCCACCGAAGTCGAGTAGGTTGCTGAAGATCGTGCTGACCGCGGTACTGATCGTGCTCCACCAGTCGCTGAACAGTCCGGAGATCAGGTCCCAAACACCGGTGAAGATCGACAGGACGTCGCCCCAGACTTCGGACCAGTTGCCCTGGAAGATGTCTGTGAAGAAATCGATGACACCCTGGAAGATGTCGATAACCGGCTCCACGGCATCCAGGATGATGTCGAACGCGCTCTCCACGATCGGCCACAGTGCCTCGATGACCGGCATGAGGAACTCGGCGATCGCCCCGACCAGGTCCAGGAACGACGCAACCAGGTCGCCGATCTTGGGTGCGACCTTCTCGATCACCGGAACCAGTTTCTGGATCAGCGTCGCGGCCAGATCACCGAAGAACCCGAACAATTTCTCGATGATCGGCAGCAACCGCTCGAACGCCGGTTGGACCTTGTCCCAGATCTTCAGCAAGGCCCCGAACCCGACCCTGACCAGTTCACCGAGCGCGTCTCGGAGATCCTCGGAGTTCTGGAACATGAGGACGAAGGCCCCGACGATCAGACCGATCGGCCCGAGCAGCGGCCGGAGGAGACCACCGAACTTGCCGAACACCTCCAGCACCGGTCCGAGCACCTTACCGATCTTCGAGAACGCGCCGACCAGCGGACCTATCGCAACAGCGGCAACAGTGAACGCGCCAGCGATCTTGAGAACCGTTTGACCGGCGTCGGTCTTGGCGAAGTCAGACACCTTGGAGATGAACTCGACCAACTTGTCCACGACAGTCTGTACGGACGTGGCGAACTCGGGGCTGGCGATGAAGTCCAGGAAACTCTGGAACGCATCACTGATGCCCTGAAACGCGGAGGCCAAGCCGCCCTGGATCGCCGGGCTGTCCCACAGTTTGGAGATCGGCTCCCACAGCGCCTGGAACCCGGCCGCCAGACGCTCGACAATCGATGCGAACGCATCGGACGTGATCCCCTTGGCGATCGATTCGATGATCCCTGCCAGGGCCTCCGACACGGTGCCGATCACGCCGGAGTCCACCAGTTTGCCGAATATGTCGAGCAGCGCGTCGAACAGGTCGAGCAGCGCGTCTCCGACACCGCCACCGGCCATCTGGGCGAACATGTCGGCGAGGATGTCCACGAGATGGCTTGCCACGTCAGCGAAGTGCTGAATGACAGTGGGATCGAACGCACCCACCGCGCTACCGACGGCACCGAACAACTTGCCGAACACCGGCAACAGCGCGCTGGCGATAGCCTTCATGTTGGTGAAGAAATTACCGAGAGCCGTTTGCCCTGAAGCGGAGTCGGTCCATTCCTTGAACTTGCTGGCAACCCGCTCAAGGGTGTCCAGGAACGTGCCTCCGTCGTCCGACGCAGCGCTGAAGATCCCCTTGATCCCCTTGCCGAAGTCGACCAGCGCCCCACTGAGCTGCAGGAAAGAGTCGAACATCCGCTGGAACGTCGCCGACAGTTCACCGGATGCAGCCTTGGCCGACAGGGTCGACCCGGCCCACTCGCCGAACTGCCCGACCATATCGCCGATCTGAGTTGTGATGGGGCGCAACGCATCTAGGATCGAAATGAACGCAGTAACCAGACCACCGGCACCCTTGCCGATGTCTTCCATGAAGCCACCGGTGTTCTGCAGGATCCGGCCGATCGCCGCCACGTTCTTGGTCGACCCGAACGCCTTGGCCATGTTGACCGCGACGCCGCCGACGGCAGTCCCAATGTCGGCCAGACCGTCCTGGATCGGTCCCTTGGCGAACGCCTTGGTGAGCAGTTCCACCGACTTGTTCAGTTGGGGGAACATCGCATCGGCCACCGGCTTGGCGATGACCTGTTTGAGAATGCTCAACTCCTCCGAAAGATCGGCAGCAGCCTCCTTGTCGACGTCCATCGCCAGAGCGACGAGTTTCAGGCTGACGACCAGCGGAGCGATACCGGCCGCGGCGGCTACCCCGAGACCACCGATCGCGGGTCCGAGCTGGGCGAGCCCCTGGGCGAAGACCGTCACCAGGGACGTGGCCGCCGCAGCGACGCCACCGATGGCCCCGGGAGCCGCGAATACGGCGGAGAGAATCCCGCCGATCTTGAGCGCCTTCAGGCCCGCGGAGATCGCACCGCCGAACGCCTTGGTGAAGATGTTCCCGTGGCGGCTACCGGCCGCCTCCATGTCCTTGCCGGGGAAGTCGATACCGCGGAAACCGTCACGGAGTTTCTGCTTGATGGTCGAGTTGAACCCGCGAGCGACGTCATTCGACGCCTTCTCACCGGCCCGGAACAGATCGGCGGCCGGGGGATCGACGTCCTTGAGCCCCTTGGACATCTCCCGGCCGACCTTGCCGGAGAACCCGCGGCCATACGCCTCGGCGGAATCCTCACCAAGCTTGTTGAACTCGCGCTCGGTGGACGCCTTGGCCTCGGCCGCAGCGCGCCGTAGATCCTCCCGGATCTGCTTGGCCAGGTCACCGGAGATGGCCTCAACCCGCACGTATGCGGTGCCGACGATGGCCATTCCGGTGACCTCCCTCTTGAAACTAGCGCCGCATCAGCAGGTGTGGCGGTGTGTTGGCGAGCTGCTCGATCTTGTCCGGGTCCTCCATGTCATTCACAACCTTGGCGACCCGGAGCAACTGCGCCCGGTGCTGGTTACGTGCGTCGTGGATCTCCTTGGTCTCGGTCGCCGACTCCTCGAGGTAATACTCGATCAGGTTTGTGCACCGACTGGCTCTGGCCTCGAGTACGTCGTAACCGTGGGAGAGTGCCCATCCGTCGAATCTTGGCCAGATGAGGGGGGAGACGACGTGGGTGAAGATGACTCTCCAGTAGGGCGGGCGGTGTACTCGCCTGCCAGCCACGTCAGAATGTCCAGCAGCAGGTTGATCGAAATCGGGACGTCCGGGTCGTTGAGCAGGTCGCGCATCTCCTGCCGCTGCTCCGGCACGATCGCCGCGTCCAGGAAGTCCCGGATGAAGGCAATCATGTTGCTGTTGGACGCTCCGGTGTCATCGTCGTTGTCCCCGGCCGTGACGTCGGCGAACCGCATGATCAGTCCAGCGGGAAGCTGGGGTTGGCACTTGAACACCCGTCCATCGATGTCGAACTCGATCTCGGTGGTGTTGACCGCGGTGCGGAAGCTGCGTTTCGTTGCCATTCCATCTCCATCTCATCGCTGGGTCCCGACCGCCGGGCCCCGGGGGAATGCTATGCGGAGTTGATCCACCGGGTGAAGGCCACGACCAGCCCGTTCTCCAAGTAGCGGTAGGCCCTGTTGCCCGGATGGCTGACCGATGTCATTCGGACGACCCGGCCGATCTTTCGCCAGTGGAAGACCAGGTGGGTGCCGTTGCGGGGGCGGATCGTGTGAGGCTTGGTCCCGGACTCGACGTAGAGCGCGTAGGGCCTGTCCGATCCGATCTCGGTCCAGATGCCCCTCGCCGACTCGCCCCGCTTGCCGACCTTGATCGAATCCCGGAGCAGACGGCGCTTGGAGTAGTCGCTCGGCACCAGTCGCTGAGCCGCGCCGATGGTCTGCCTCTCCAGCTTGTGGAACTCCGTCCCCAGCTCGCCGCCCCAGCCGACCATCTGGTTCACCGCTGGCGGGTAGACCGCGGTGTGGATGGTGACCTTGGCGCTCATTCGAGCGCACCGAATGACGGGAATGACACGTTCAACTCGGTGGTCTGGAACCCACCCTGCGGGGGCGATGTGTTGATCGACAGATCGGAGGCGATCTCGTCCAGCGAGCGCACGACGCAGATGAATGCCTCGGCATCGTCCGATGCCATCTTGGCCGCCGCGTTCATCTGCAGCACCGACGGCGCGTTGCCCTTCCGGTCCGGGATGGCCGGGGAGCACCGGGTGACAGCGACGGTGAACCCGGCCAGCCAGCGGAAACTGTTGCAGTGCGCGGTGTTGTCCCAGGTGTGGTCCGGGGTCCAGCCGGTGAACAGCACGGCGAGTTGCTCGCAGTCGGCCGGGATCGGACTCATGTAGATCACATGGCGCGGAGGCAGGGACAGTCCGGCCTCGGTGAAGCATTGCTTGGTCCGCTCGAGGATGATCTGGGCCATGTCGTAGAGCGTCTGGCCGGTCGGCACCGGCTGCAGGAACACCGTCGCGTTGGACGCCGGGATGTTGGACTGGGCAGGCCGCTGGCCGTACCGCGAGTAGAGCGTCGGCGCGCTCATGCCACCGCCACGTGCGGAGCCGGGTACAGCGGGCGGACCCACTTGATGCACCGGTTGACGGCCGGGGGAGCGTCAGGGGTCCAGACCCCGGACGGCCGCAGCGCCTTGGACGGGTTGACCGAGTTGAGCCACGTGTCCACCAGCGGGAGCCCGGTGCCCAGTCGGGTGAGGTAGGACTGCGGGTCGAAGATCTGGTAGCTCAATCCCTCCCGCTGGATCGACGTCGTTCGCTCCGGGAGTTGGCAGTCAGCGTCGCCGCGGCATTCCAACAGGATCTGGTAGGCGAGGTACAGCACCGCGCGGCGAGCGGCGGCCGTGACCGTGTTGCCGAATTGGTAGCAGAGCCGGAGCACCTCACGGTCGGGCAGACAGCCGCACACCTTCATCCACCACGCGCCGCAGGAGCCGTTGCGGAAGTAGATGTCCGAGCCGACCATGTACAGCGCTTCGTCATCCTCGATGATCTCGTCGGTCTGCAACGGCGTTCCGAGCACCCTCTTGAGCCCCAGAATCCGCCGTAACGGCCGATAGTTCGGCGTGAGTCGCCTGACCCGCGGGGTGCCGACGAAGTCCTCCTCGGCGATTCCAGCCGGGTGGACCAGGTAGCCGGAGAGCCGGAGTAACAGATCGCTCGCGGCCTCGAGCGCCATCCGGACTTCCTCCGCTTCCTCCGGAGTCGGATCGGGTGGAGTGATGCCACCGCACCAGGTGCCCACCAGAACGGACGCCACGACCCGCGGGTCAGATGGGTCGAGCCAGAGCATGGTGGCCTCCCTGTGACTGAACGGGACGCCCCTGATTGTTCACCAGGAGCGCCCCGTTCGTCTGCTGCCGTCGGATCAGGTGTACGTGTATCCGCCGGTCTTGGTGACGTTGCCGCCGGGGTGCACGAGCACCACATCAGTTGCACCGGTCGCGTGCGTCGGGGTGGTGACGTGCAGCGAGGTGGAATTGTCGACCACCAAATCGGTACCGCTGTCGCCGCCGAACCCGACGTCCGTCGTTCCTTCCAGGTTGGTGCCGCTGATCAGGAGAACCGTTCCTCCTGCAGCCGGACCAGTGGCCGGAGAGATGGTGCCGACCGTCGGAGCGCTCGCCGCGATGTAGCGGTAGCCGTTGGCCGCTGTCCCAGTGCCCACCGGGGTGGTCACCACGACGTTGACCTGACCGATCGCACCGGCTGGAGGACGGACGCTGATCTCCGTTGCGGAGACCACCGTCAGATCCGTACCGGCCTGACCGCCGAACGTCACTGCCGTGGCACCGTTGAAGTTGGAACCGGTGATCGACAGCAGCGTGCCGCCGTACTGCGACCCCTGGTTCGGGGTAACGGCACCGATGACCGGCACTGGCGGAGGCGGAGCAAGCCCCAGCTTCCACAGCGTGCCATCCCAGTACGCCTGGGTGTTGTCGGCGAGGTGCACGTACTGGCCCTGCAGCCATGCCGTCGTCGGGCTCGCCGAGACCGCGGACAGACCCGCCAGGTTCGGAGGTGTCGTGGCTCCGGGAGGACCGAAGTATCCGGGCGAACCGGCGTAGCCGGTCGTGGCCGGAATGACAGGCTGGGGAGACCTTCCAGCCGCCCATCCCTCGCCGTCCCAGTAGGCGTCCGTGCCGTCGCCCAACCGCAGGTAGTAGCCGGGCGGCCATGCCGTGGTCTGTCCCAGAGCGCCCATCGCCTGCAGGTCTTCCAGGTTGGCAGGACGGGTGGCGTTGACCGGGACCAGTTGGGCCGGGGCACCCGGCACGATCGCCACGATCGCAATACCGAGGTTGCGGTAGCAACCCTGGAGTCCGAGCGGAGCGTTCATGTCGCGTGCGTACAGGAACGGCCGATCCGTGTAGGTCGGGAAGTCCCAGTCGAACACGCCCTCGACCGGTGTCGGGCTGACACCGGTCAGGTCCATGTTCGGGCCGGGGCCGAAGGCAGCGTTGCCGCCACCGGTCCCGGTGAACACGGTCGCCAGGTTGCCGTTCTCCACCACGCGGTCACCGTCGAGACGGAGCTTGGCGTAGGGGATCAGGTACCGCCAGTACGGACAGTTGTTGGCGGCCTTGCCGCCGACGACCGCCTGTGCCCAGACCTCGATGGCCACGCCGTAACCGGATCCCTCGGATCCCAGAGCGTCCGCGGCGTAGCCGACGGCCACGGTGTCCGTGACCTCCGACCCGATTGGAGCGCAATCGGAGTTGCCGGAGGCAGTGAGAACCTCACCACCGGCAAGCATCTGAGTGAGCACCGGATCCGGGTCACACAGTTCGAGTCCGACCGTCACCGACTGCAGCGTGTCCGGCGACTTGTAGTAGACGCAGACCGCACCGGAGGCGTTGGTGATCGAGATTTCCTCGCCGGTGGTGTACTCCGGCGTGAACGTGAAGTTGATGAACCCGCTGGTCAGGTAGACATCGCAAGGCGATCCGACCGCAGGTGCACCATCCGCGCCTAGCCTGGTGACGCGCATGACCAGACCTCGAACAGAGGCTGCATTGTCCTGCACATAACCGGCTGGGACGGTGGGTGCCGTCATCAGGTCCCTCCTCTCAATTCAGACGTCGTGATGGGGGACCTGATCAAGCGCAGCAGGCGTACTTGCCCGACACGTCGATCGTGGACGTGATCCAGAGCGACTCGCACCCGACGTTCACCGCGGCCTCGAAGGTCTCGGAGAACTGCTGGTAGTCGTTCGCCCGCACCAGGGACGAGTCGCGGATGATGCCGAGATCCAGCGTGCCGCCGTCCAGGAACAGCCAGCCACCTTCCACGAACAGCGCCCACTGCACGGTCGTCGGCCATGCGGGCAGGTTGCCCGGGACCTCGGGAACCGCTGGCGGAACGCCACCGTCACCGGCCGGAACACCCGGGGTCCAGTCGATCGCCGGGAAGAACCCGCCGCCGTTGGTCGCCGGGTCGGACGAGTCGAGCGCCCACGTGACGTTGATGTTCCGGTCGCTGAAGAACCCCTGAATGTCGGCGTCGCTGACGCCGTAGTGGTTCCTCGGGCTGTCGGCGTAGGCCGGTCCGTAGATGATGTCGGCCCGGAGAGCCTCGAGCACCCACGACGGGAGGATCGCGCGGAGCGCGACGCTGTCCACGCGGTACCGGTCGCGGTAGTACATCGCCGCACGACCGACGGCCGACATCAGGTCGCGGACCGCGCCCCATGTCGTTCCGCCGTCGGCGACCCGGGTGCTGCCGTTCTTGATCTGGGCCAGCAGAGCCGACTCGGCGATCCGGGCGTGGGCCACCATGGCGAGCTTGTTGTTCGCCACGGCCAGCTCCGGGAACACCCGGGACTGCAGAACACCGAATGTCAGGCAGAGCGTGACGGCCTGGATCTCAGCGGTCTGCTCCGGGGGGCACTGGATCCTGGCGCACTGCTTCCAGTTCGCCGGGATGTTGGTGCCGGATCCGGGCTCATCGCTCGGGTCGATCGCCGCGTCGTCGGCGCAAGTCCAGAACCCGACGCCATCGTTGATGTCGGCGAGCGCCGGTGGCGCGAAGAACCGGATGCCACCGCGGTCGGCACGGAATGACGCGAGCGAGTCGCGGACCGGCCGGGCGGACGAGCCACCGCAGTCGAACAGCTCGTACCGAGCCGTCAGCGGGGCGCAGCACCCACCGGATGCCGTGATGGCGTCCGGGTCGGTGACCGCGTTGATCTTGTCCCAGACCGTTGCCGGGTCATCCCGGAAGTCCAGGGTGCGGTCCGCGGGAACCTCGGTGCGGATGGAGGCGACGAGCACCTGTTCTCCGTCGCCACCGGTGGTCCGGGCGAGCATGTTGATGCGAGCGGCCATCGCCTGGCCGAACTCGTCACCCGACTTCAGTTCCTGTCCAGCGGAGAATCCGGGGACGTCCGCTCCGACGTAGACCGTCGAAGTCGGAGCCGCGGCCACCACCGGCTCACGGTTGCGAGGCACTGCGACGGTGCCGGAAGCGGTCACGGTCGGTCCTTCCTGGTCGTCGGCCGAAGCCGGGTCTGGTTCGGAATCACCGTTGTCGTCGTCTCCGGCGGGTTCGGTGTCCTCGGTGGGTGTGTCGGGCTCATCGCCCTCTGCTGGTTCTGCTGGTGGTTCCGGCGCTGGGGCCTGTGCCGGTTCCTGTGCTGGGGGCTGAGCAGGCTGCTGATTGGGGTCAGCCACCGGAACTTCAGTGGTGACCGTGACCGGTGCCGTCTCCGGATCTGCCGATGCGGCGACCGGTGCCTCTGCTGAAGCGACAGGAGCAACGTCAGGAGCGGGAGCTGCGTCGGCGTTCTCCGTGTCATTCGATCCGGCCCGAGAGTCGATCTCGGCCCGAACCTGGTCCAGCGCGTCGGCCAGCGCAGTGATGTTCGCGTCGTCCCCGGCCTGGTCCGCCTCATCGAACGCATCGATGAGGTCACTTTCCAGGCTCGAGAGATCGTCGTCGGACAGGCTGGTGACATCAGTCAGCCGATCGGCGAAGTCGTCAATGGAAGCCATGTGTCCCTCCGTTTGGGGTCGGAAGATCTGACCATCACGGAGGTACTGCACCCTCTGGCGCGGTCACGGAGGGGGAAGGCACTCGTCGGGCAGAGTATCCCCTGGTGGTAGTGACTGACAACACCGACGAATTAGTTGAGTACCTGATATAGTTGAGTCGCAGAGGTTTGCAGACACGAGAGGTGGTGTTGAGAATGACCGAGCCACAGGTCCCATCGCCGGTTCCAGAGGATCCCGACGACGAGACGCGGGAACCCGACGAGACGGCGCTGCAGGACGGGTCGGACGACTACGACCCGGAGAACCCCGCACCGCCTTCCTGGATCAAACGCTAGGGAGCCGTGGCCTTGGCCGCGGCATCCTTGGCACGCTGAGCAGCAGCGGCAGCCTCCTTGGTTGCCGCTGCTGCTTTCGCTTGGGCGACATTCTGCTGCCGGGAGAACTCACGTTGTTGGGCCTCGAACGCAGCCTGCCGCTCTTGGGCCTGGCGACGCGCTCGCTGGTCGGCGATCCGCCGCCGCCGCTCCTGCTCGACTCGTTGCCTGGCATCTTCCCGGCGAGCGACCCGATCCCGCCGTGACTTGACGCGAGACGCATGACCGGTAGATGCGCGCGTCGCTGAATCCAGCACCCCTTGCGCCGCGCCCAGCGTGCGTTGGGCGTTCTGCAGTGCTTGTTGCTGCTCGAGCGTTCGGCCCGGCTGGCTGGACAACTCCCGAATGACCTCGGTCGCACGTGACACTGCTATCTGTCGCTGCTCGATCCGGGAGTCCAGAACACCCTGGTCCCTGTCCTCCTTGGCCTGTTCCGCTTCCTCGTCCGCCTTCCGCTTCTCGGCGTCGCGGTCGAACTTGTCCCGACGGTTCTGCTCGGCTTCCCGGGCCTGCCGATCGGCCTCGTCCTTCTTTGCCTTCTCCGCCCGGGCCTTGGTGTTCTCGAGTTGCTGGCGCGCCCGCTCGGCCGCCTTCTCCTGGCGATCGGCTTCGTTCTGGGCCTTCTTGGCGTCTGTCTCAGCCTTCTTCTTGACCGCGTCCCTAGCCTTGTCGGTGGCCGATCCGCCGCCGCCGCCGCCCTTGCCCTTGCCGGACCCGCCTCCCCCGCCTCCGCCACCACCGCCCTTCTTCTTGGCGTTCCGGGCCGCCACTGCGGCCCGGGCATCGGCGATGATCTCCTCGACGGACTTGTTGGTGTGCTTGCCCTCGCGAGAATCCGGCCGGTTGACCGGGCCACCGTTGCGCAGATCCAGCCGGGCCCTGGCCTTCGGCGCGGTGATGAGTCGACCGGCCCGATTCAGCGGGATGGTCTCGGTCTTGCCGTCCGGGTACCGCACCGTGATGCCGTTGGGGCCGATCGCGGTGACCTCGCCGCGCCGCTTCCCGTCGACAGTGACCTGGCCGGACTTCTCGATGAACGTGCCGTCCGCACCGCGCGGATGGAGTTGCTCGAACTCCTTGTCCTTCGGTTCCCGGTGCCGGTCCCGTTTCTGCGCCGGGGCCTTCCTCCGGCCGTCGCCGCCGCTGCCAGCGCGACGTTGGGTTGCAGCGGGACCAGCCGCGCGACCACCGCGAGCGCCATCGACGCTGGTGGCGGCAACCAGTGCGACCGGATCGGTCACGTCACTTCCCGTCTCGACGCCGTTCGGCTGCCTGGGCCCGGGCCCGAATGACACTGGCACTTGCGGTCACGGGTTCCTGGGAGACGGTGCCGTCCGATCCGACCGGGGTTTCCCCGGGGATCTCGTTGACCATGTCCAAGCCGGACCCGGTCGCCCTGATCTCCTCGACCGACTTGGTGATCGCGTCCCACATCTTGCTGGACTCGTCGTCGGTGACGTAGTTGCTCTGCTCCTTGGGGAGCCCGCCGACAACCTGCGAATAGATCTTGATCACGACATCGGAATCCATGTCACACCGTCCCTGCCGGTACCAATGGACCAGGTACCGGTGCCGGTACTGGTGCCGGAGCCGCTGACGGAGCCGACGGTGCCCGGACGATCATCTTCGGAGCGTTCGGGTTGACGTCGGCGAGTTTGCGGTACGCATCCTCACGGCCCTTGGCGACGAACGTGTCCCAGCCGTCCTGATCGAGAATCCTCTGCTTGCCTCCGACCGACTCCATCAACGGCTTGATGTCGGCCGACGACGTGTCGTAGAGCCGCACCTCATCGAACTGGTCGTGCAGCTCCGGCAGCACCTTGGACACCGAGATGTGGGTGTCCCGGATGACTTCCTCCGGCACATGCCGACCGATCTTGTTGCCGCGAATGATCGCCCGCTCGACCGCGACGTCGGTCGGGACGGTGGTGTAGTAGCCGTTCACGGCGTACCCGGCGTCCTTACCGGCCTTGATCTTCTTCATCATGGACTTGGTGGTGGAGTCCCCGGTGCCGTCCAGTGTGACGTTGTAGCCGTTCTCGAACGACGCGGCCTGCAGCCGCTTGGCGAGGTAACTGGACTCCTCGTGGGACAACGCTGCCGCCTTCGGATCCCCGGCGTCCAGCATCTCGCGGTACTCGGGCAGCTTGTCCTTCATCTCGTCGGCGTTGACCATGACGGCACTGTCGTCGGTGAGCGCCGGAATCCCGGCCTGCCGGACCATCGTGGACTTCCCGGCCGCTGGGCCACCACCGAGCACGTTGAACTGCGGCTTGCCCTCCGGCGCGGTCTTGCCCTGAAGTGCTTCCTCGATGATTGAGTCGTGGAACGCCTGGCGCTCCGGGGTGAACGCCCACGATCCATCCGGACCCTGAACCAGATGCTGGGCGGCCGTGGACTCCGGAACCCGCTGCATGTCAGCGAGAGTCCCTTCATCCAAAGGAATGTCGCCCATACCCTTGCGTGGCCCGCCCCGCAAGATCCTGGGACCACCTTTGTCGTTGTCTTCCAGCTTGGCCACCGACTTCGGTGCCGTGGTCAGCCGCTCGGAGACGTCCTTGATCGGGATGGTCACCCGACTGCCGTCGTCCGTGTACTTGACCTGCGGACCGGCCTCGGTCAGTTTCTCGACCTCGGCCCGCCGGGTACCGCCACCGCCACCCGGGTTGAGGATGTTGACGAACCCACCGGCCTCGATGAACTTCCCGTCGTGACCACGGGGGTGCAGCCACTCCTTGAAGCTCGCCGCTACCAGCGTGTCATTCGGCCGTCGTCGCGCAGCAGCTCGCTGCCGGGCCCGCTCAACGCTCGTCGGGAAACGTGGCCGCGTCCGCGGCCGCAGCGGTCACCACCCCAGCGGCAGCAACTGGCTTCCAGTTGTCCGGGATCAACTCGGTGTGCTTGAGCGCTCGGGCCCTGGAGATGATGTGCCGTTTCACGGCCGCCTTGTGGCTGGGCTTGGCCCGGCCGAACGCCTTCACGGCCTTCTTCAAATCGGACACCGTGGCGATCGGGAACGACCCGTCCGGCATGGACCCCTTGGGCTTCTTGCCCGCAGCAGCGGCCGTGATCGCAGCGGTGATCATCTCCTCGACGGCCAGTTCCTCCTCGGCGTCGGTGCCGTGCACCCGCGCCCGGATCTCGGCCCGCCTGGCAACCCGCTCCGCCTCGCGCCGCTCGGCACTGGCCTGAACCCGTTGCCGGGCCCGGAGCACCGCCTCGTTCGTGGTGAGCGACGGCTCGGGGACCTCGGGCAGTTCCTCCTCGGACAGCGAGATCACGGACTCGGCCGGAACGCCGTCGTTGAACTCGACCAGGTCCGGCTCGTCGGCCCCGGTCATCTCGGCCAGCGAGCGCTCGAGGCTTGCGATCCGTTCCTCCACCGCGGCATCCGCGATGGCCGAAGCCTTGATCACGGCGAGTGGACGGGCACCGGCCGCGACCATCGCGGTGATCGCGCCGGAGGCGACTCGAGCCCGGGCAACCGGGAAGCCCGGCACGTTGACCTGACAGACGGCAACCAGTTCGAGGTTGCCGTTGATCGGACGCCAGTCGCCCGACGGTGCCGACGCCCGCAGTACCCGCACCTGTTCGGGCTTGATGTCCGGCCGCAATGACCCCGCAACCCAGATCCCGTGGCGATCTTCGCCGACGTTCACATCAGCCACGGCCGATGCGGTGTTGTCGTAGTGCGCAACCGCGCGGGAAGCGTCGGCCGACAACGGTGCATGGCCACCGGCGAGCGTGAGCTGCCCGACCGACACGTCCTTGCCGCCCGCCGTGCGCAGCAGCCCGGTCTTGAAATAGGCGTAGTTCGACCGGGACTTCGGCGCGTGCACCCGTCCCGGAAGCCCGATGTGCGTGACGTCGAACGTGGCGATGTGGCCGGACACCCGGCCGTCGTCGTCCACCGTCAGCGGGGTCGGTCCGGGAAGATGGGGATCGCCGAACCAGTCGTCCGGTGGCTTCACCGGGAAGCCGCCTGCGGTCAGAGCGCGAATGAGAACGGCGTCGTCCAGCCGCTCGGCATAGACGCCGTCCTTGATGCCGTTGGCCATGGCGTAGTCCCCTTCGTTCTCCGGGACCCAGGCCCCGATCTGCAGTGATGATATGAGTGAGCTGATCGCGGGGACAGCCCCGGAAGCGTTCAACCGGGACCCGGTGTAGATCCCGGTGTTGCGCTTGTGCATGTTCTGGCAGTAGCCCTTGGCCCTGACACCCAGGTACTTGGACAGATACTTGAAGCACCGCGTCCAGTCCCCGTGGGTTCCCCAGCGGATCTTCGCCCCGCCCTTGCCGCCGATCGACCAGTACCGCCGCAACTTCTCGGCGCGCGGATCCGGGGACACCGCAGCGGTGGTTGCTTCCTCGGCCTTCTCCTTGACCTTCTCCTTGGCCTTGTCCACGAACTCGGGAGCCGACGCATCCACTTGGGCCACGATGTCCGGAAGCTGCTCGGCCGTCAGTTCGACCAACGGTGGCGGTTTCACGCTCTGCAGCGACGCCAGCATCGCCGCGTCGGCGATCCAGCCGCCGTTGTTCGGGTCGTAGATCTGGACCTTCGGACCCGGTGCCAACCGGATGAGATCGAGTACGGCCCCTGGATCCAACTCGTCCACGACCGCGAACGGCGTCCAGCCTTCTTCGTCGGCCGTGTCATTCGGTGCATCGGCCGCGAGGATCGGCATCGCCCCGGCGGTCATCACCGTGTCCGGCGGAAGCCACGCCCGCGGCGTCACGTAGCGCAGGAGCAGTCCACCGGCACCGGACTGCACGGCGTCGGCGAGATCCTCGGCGATCTCCGGATCGATGATCCGGGCCCGGCCGGTCCCGTTGAACTGCTCCCACGTCCCGGCCGCCGTCAGCACCTGAACGCCGTCTCCCTCTCGACGGAGCAGATGCGTCAGTAGGTCCGGGTCCTGTCCGACCAGTGCATACCAGCCGGAGTCCTCACAGTCGGTGCAGGGGATCTTGCGGCCACCGCTGGCCAGCAGTGCGTCCAACGTCTTGTCGGCCCAGCTCGTGCACGACAGGTCCGGTCGCCGCAACACGGTGAACAGGTCCCACGCCGTCGTCTGTCCCAGCATCATTCGCTTGGCCAGCGGGTCATCTCCACCGGCCGCCACGACCGCAGCGGCGTTGCGCGCATGGGCGGGTGCGTTGTAGGTCCGATCGTGCCCGGCGAACATGATCACGGCTTGACCAGCTCCTCGAACTCCTCGGTCGAAACCGCTCCGGCCAGCCGCGCACCGCGCAGCACCTCGACCACATCGGCCTTCAGCGTCGGATCACCCAGGGTGAAAGCAGCGTGCACGGCAGTGCGTGTGTCGTTGTACGGAGCATGTCCGGCCGCGTAGGAACGAACACTGGCCACCACGCCGTTCAGCAGCCCAGCGGCCGACCAGGACTCGGGAATGTGGTCGTGCTGCCCCAGTGCGACGGCGCGCCGGATGACGTACCAGCGCGTCTCCGGGTGTTCGTCGGCGTAGCGAATGGACAGCGTCAGATCCTCCGCGGACGCCACGATCGGCATGTCTGTCATCCGGCCTTCTCCCACCACCAGGTCGGGATCCGGTCGCTCTCACCGAGCGCCATCGCTCGCTTCGCCATGTACCAGCGAGCATCCGGATGGACCGCAGCGAACCTCAGCCCCAGTTCCAGATCCTCTGCGGAAGCAACCAGCGGAATGCTCACCCCGGCCGCCGCGGTGAGCGACACCGCCGTCTCCGTCGGGACCTCGGCCGGATCGATGATCTCGTCCGAGCCGTCGGTCTTGCGCGACGCGCTAGGCGTCGGCAACTCGAACACGGAGATCGTGGTGCTGGCGTTCTGGGACGCATCGAACACGTCGACCGCGCCGGACCCCACCGTCACCAGTTCCAGATCCTCGAGCGACTGCGAGGTGTCCTGAAGCTGCTGCCACGCTCCCAGGTACCGGACGTAGGGTCCCGACCCGGTCTCCAGGAGCAGCGTGACCACCGAGTTGTCCGGTGCCACCACGGCCTGTAGTGAATTGGCCAACATGCCACCTCCTTGGAGAACGTGCATACGGATCACCTCGACCGGTTGCGGAACTCCGGCCCCGGGTGAGAGGAGCACTGCGTCATACGGGTCCACGTGCCGGATCCGGATCAGACCTTGGGCCGCGACGATGTCGGAACCGTCCATGGTGAACTCACCGACGTTCGCTCCGCGGAGGGTGTCGTCGGTGGACCACACGATCATGATGTTCTCGTCGTCGTTCCGCACGAGTACCGGGAACGCGAGGAACTCCGGGATCCACCGAACCCGATCGACGGTGCCGGTGACCTCGTCTATCTCCTCGTCCTGTTTCAGCAGGACCGCGACGTCCGGTAGTACCGGGAAGACGGTTTGAGTGATGGCTGGAGCGGTCATGCCACCAGCACCTCCTCGGCCTCGGCCGCGGCCGTGACGGTGTCGTAGCTCAGTGGGATCGACGTGATCGGAACGACGTTCGGCGGGATGTACGCAGTCATGGTGGAAGCGTTGGTCGCCTTGGCCTTCGTGTGGGTCAGAATGACATCCTCGAGCGCACGCCCGTTGAACGATGTGACGCCCTTGGACTTCAGGTACTGGATCGCCGCGTCGACACCACTCTGGGACGGCAGGCTGATGTAGCCCGTGGCCTCCCCGGGGATCCCGCCACCGAGGTACAGATCCTGAACCTGGCTCTGGTTCAGAGCCGCCTTGAGTGAACTGCTGCCCTGTCCGTGTCCCTTGCCCCAGGCGTCAACGTGTTCGGGCCCGGCTCGCCAGTCCTGAATCCGGCTGAGCACCGACATAGGGTGGTAGTAGACGACCATCGCTTCACCGGCCGGGAACAGCGGATTGCGGCCCGGGAGCTTGACGCTGTTGATCGCGGAGGAGAATGACCCGTTTCCGGCGTTGTTCAGTGAGTCGGCGTGCGGGGATGATCCGTGGCCACCGGTCATTCCTCCGGCTCGCTTCAGCAGACCATTCGCCGCGCCGAATCCGAGCGCGCTCATCACACTCGGCGGGGTGCCGCTGTTGTGCCCGCTCGCTCGGATGACCTGTTTCACCTGAATCTTGCTGGCGATCTTCTTCTGCACCCGCTCCGACCAGAAGTAACTGACCTTGCCGGTGGACTCGTCGGTGCCGACCAGGATGTCATCCCAGGTGAGATCCGGGATCCCGAGCGTCGTGCCCGCGGTGTCGAACAGTTTCTTGTCCGTCCACCCCTTGGTGGAGTCGGAGTCCGTCATGTCCAGACTGAGCAGGTTGCGCAGCATCCCCTTGGCGGTCGTCTTGGCGGAGTCCTGTGTCAGCGGGGTGATCGGGATCCCCAGGTCGGCCAGCGCGGCGTTCAGGTGGGTCTCGTCGGTGCCCTCCGGCAACGTGATCGCGGTGAGCCCGATCGCGGAGTCGATCCCCTTCTCGCCACCGCCCCAGCCGCCGGACGACTTCTCGAAATCGATACCCATGACCTCAACGACCACACCGTCGGCGGTCACCTTCCGGAGCCCCGGCTGGACGCCGTCGTGCCACGGAATGACAGAGGATCCCACCGGCGTACCGGGTTCGTGGTCCAGCACACCGTCCTGGACGCCACCGGTGATCTTCGAGATCACCCCGTCGTGCTTTGCGAGTTTGGCCCAACCAGCAGCCTTGGCCTCGTCGGAAAGCACCAACGGCTTGCGGTTCCCGTAGGTTGCAACGCCGCTCGAGGTGGACGTCGCGTCCGGCTCGATCTTGGGCTTGTTCGGGTCCCAGGTGAAGACCGGCAACCCACCCGTGTGACCGGCCATGAAATTGCTGGTGATGATGGAGTTGTCGTCCATGTTCTCGAGCGTGACGGTGATGTTCCCATCACCCTTGGGCTCGACCTTGCTGACCTTGTGTGTCGCCGGACCGTCGGTCGACACCTTCCAGGCGCTCGAGTGTGACGACCAGCGCATGGAGACGATGTCCCCGACGGCGACGTCACCACTGTCCTTGCTGGACTTCGCCCAGTCACCGAGTTTCGGCGGGGTGCTCGCCGCCTGACTGAGCTTGTCCCGGAGCTTATCGACCTGAGCGTGAGTCAGATTCATCAAGACCCGGTTGACCTTCTTGCCGGACGGAGTCTTGACGCTGGTCACGACCATCTCGCCGCCGACCGTGCCACCGGACCCGGAGACGATCGGCCGCCACTGGCCGTCCTTGATCGTCTTGGTGAGTGCCTCGCCCGGGGGGTCCGCGGCGAACGGCATCCCGCTGGGCACCGGCAGCGTGGCCGGGGGAGCGACGTAGGCGGGCTTGGTCGGGTCCGGGCCCGGCGTGACCACCAGCCGATCGATGATCCGCTTGGACTTCTTGCCGTCGATGTCCAGGGTCGCCGTCTTGCCGTCCTTGGAGACCGAGATGATCTTGCCCTTGTAGGACTTGGACGCATTGGTGACTGTCATTCCGGGCTTGGGGATGTACCCGTTCTTGGTCAGCACACCACCGGTGGCCTTCCAGGAGTTGATCGCCTCCCCACCCGGCTTGTCCGGCATGACCAACGGGACGTTCGGAGCCGGAGTGGCCGGGGCTGCCGGAGCCGGTGTCGGCGCTACTGGAGTCGTGAAGACCGAAACCGTAGTCAGAGGTGGGAGATCCTCCGTTGTGGTCTCGATCCCGTTGTTCCACAGGGTCCATTGCGTTTCCGAACTGGTTTCGAGGTAGATGGGATCCGTCTCGAACTGATCTACCTCCCCGCTGATCGGGGAAATCATGTGCAGGGAGCCGTCCGCGGCGACCTCGAAGTTCATCTTGGTGGAGGCACCGGTAGTTGGATTGACGTTGCTGTAGTGCAGCACCTTCTTTCCGGTGGGGTCATAGGCGTCCGGAATGTCGAACGACGGAGCAGTCGGGGCAGGAGCACTGGTCGTCGTGGTGCTCGGAACGATGCCGAGACCGTTCGGGTTGATCGGCGACGACGGAGCGTTCAGCATGTCGCCGAGACTCGCGCCGGAAACCGAGACTCCGTTGGCCCACAGCGTCCAGGTGACGTTGTCCTTCCCGTTCAGGAGATCCATCGCATCCGGGCTGACCGGTGTGTCGTACACCGTCCCGTCGAGACTGGAAATGACGTGGAAGGTTCCGTCGTCCCAGACCTCCATCTCGACGTCGACGGAGTTGTCCGTGCTGATGGCGTGGATGAGTTTCTTGCCGGTCGGGTTGTAGCCGCTCGGCAGGGTGAACGGCGGGGTGGGAGCGCTGGCCTGGTTGGTGCTCGGGACCGCGCTCGGTGCGCCGAACTCCAGCTTCCAGTAGTTGCCCGGATCCGACTTCGGATCGGTATCCGGTTCAACCGCCCAGTCGCCGTCCGGGTACACCCAGTGGTAGTTGCCGTCCGCCTTCAGGATGTACAACTGAGTGCCGCCCGAGTTGGTCCACAGGGACTGTCCCTGCTCGAGCTTCCCGACTGCATCGATCTTCTCGTTGACCGCCGACCACAGCGAACCCAATCCGGATCCGGAAGGAATGATCACCTCGCTGGACTTGATCGGAATGACACCGCTGGCACCCGGCAGGATGTCCGGCGTCGGCGTCCCGGCCGGGGTGTCGGCACCGCCCTGCAGGATGGTGAAGTCACCTTCCGGCTTCTCGGACTTCATCCAGTCGACCAGTGTCTCGGAGATCGGGTCGCTGACGTCCAAGGCACCGTTCTCGACCTTGAAGTAGTTGCCGGTGCCGCCGGGCTGGACGTAACTCTTGACCGAACCGTCCAGCGTGACGATGGCGACGACCTTGTCATTCGCCTCGGTCTGGTACCCGTCGGCGACGATGCCCGCCTGGCCCATACCCTCGGGGGTGCCGTTCCAGAACTCGGTCTGCCAGTCGGCGTAGGGCCCGTTGTCCGGGTCGGTCAGGTAATCGGCGGTGAAACCGTTTGCAGTCCAGGTCCACTTGCCGGTGACCGGGTTGAACGAATGCTCGTGCCACAGCCCATCGGCGTGTGCCACGAACACCATGGCCGGAGCGTCCGGGTCATCCGGGTCCGCGAGCTTCATGTACAGACTCGCGCCGGGCTCGCCCGTGTTGGTGTTCGGAACCCAGTCCGGTGAGACTGTCTTCTTGTCCCCGGCCACGACGAAGATGCCAGTGCCGGACTCCCCGGTCGTGCCGTCCCAGTGCTGGACCGTGTAGGTGTCCGGCATGACACCGTTCTTGATGTCCTGGTCCATCGCGGACAACTCGGCCAGCGTGCCGTTGAACAACACTCGCTGGTACGTGCCGTCGTCCTGCAGTTCGTAGAGTCGCGGTTCGCCGTAACCGAAATCGACGTGGACCAGCTTCTTACCCGCGGGGTCGTACTTGGTCGGCACCTCGAACGGAGGAACATCCGACACCGTGGTCACCGAAGGGCCTTGTACATCCGGCATCGTCAGAACGGCCAGGACGTCCTCGCCAACCAGCTCCGGCGTGACCTTCTGCATGTTGGGCAGGGTCTTCTGCTGATCGGTGCTGTTGTCCCAGAGCTTGGTGACCGGGTTCCACACCGCCACGGAGGTGCTCGGGCCCCACGCATAGAAATTGTCGTCGTCGTCGTTGAACCAGACGTCGACCAGGTTGGGACCAGCGTTGACCATCGACTTGAAAGTTGCGTCGTCACCGAGCTTCTGCAGTGTGATCTGGTCGGCGATGTACGCACCGGACTTCTTGGTGGGTGCTCCCGTGGAGTGGACCCCGGATCCCGTGGTCGAGTTGTTCGCCGTGTAGAGCGCGTTGACGTCGGCCTGGTCGACATTCGGCACCGGCTCGGCAGCACCGGCCTTGGTGACGACCATCCCGTTGATCGCCGGGTAGTCCTTGAAATCGATCGTGTAGTCGTTGCCGTTGGTGTCGATCACCGGAATGACAGGGTTGTCATCGGTGGTCGGTGGCCCCAGGAGCGTGTAGACGGTCCCGTCCACCGACTCGCCGTTGTCGGACGTCAGGGTGAACGAGTCGCCCTTGGACAACGACTTGATCAAGTCCGGCGTGATCGGGTGGACGTTGCCGGGAGGACCGGACAGTGTGGACTGGTCATTCAGGTCGACGTCCGGGAGATCCTGGTCCGGTTCCGGCGTAACGGCCGGAGGTTCCGGAGCTTCCGGAAGTCCGGGCTGGTAGGACCACTGCTTGTTGCTGTCCTTGTACACAGCCGTAAAGGCCGTACCGCCGTCGAGAGAGATCGAGTAGTGGTTCGATCCATACCCCACGGACTCGACGGTCCAGACCTGCCCGTTCGCCGGATCGGTCAGCTTGTCGCCGACCTTGGGGCTCCAGTCGGCAATGGTCTTGGTGGTGTCGGCGTCGAGTGGCGCGATGACCGCGGGTTGCGGTGCGGCCTCCGGCAGCGTCTGGCCACCCTCGTCATCGATCTTGACCGCGGTGGTCGACTTCCGCTTCTTGACCCCGGCGGAGTTGGTGATCCAGATGAACTGGCCGTCCGGCGAAACCATGACGATCTGCCCGGTGTGGCCGTCCTTGGCGGTCGCTGTCATTCCGACCGCGGGCACCACGCCGTTGGAGGACTTCGGCTTCTGGATGCCTTCCGGATTAGGAGCGGCTCCGGCGACCGACAACGTGCCGACCGTCTTCAGGTACTCCTTGCCGTCCGCACCCTTGACCGCGGCGTAGGGCCCGGCTTTGTTCAGGAACTCGTACTCCTGGCCGTCCACCTTGGACACGACCTTGACGCCCGGCGTTGCGGTGTTCCCGTCACCGAGCACCATGGTCTGCGCGGCCTCGACCACGCTGGTCGACTTCTTGGCCGGAGGGGTCTTGGGCTTGGCCAGTCCCGGAGGGTTACCGGATCCGTCCGGCAGCGGCGTGACCAGGTCGGCCTTGATCGCATCGCTGGCCGTCACCGCCATGCCGGTCGGCACCGCGGGCTCGTTGGCCGCGTTGAGTAGTTCCTGCTCCCACTCCTCCAACTCGACCGGAGTGTCCGGAGTATTCGCCACCTGAGTGTCGTTCGGCGCGTTCACCGGGCTCTGGACACTCTCCGGAACGACCGGTGGGTTCCAGCGCTTCATGGTGTACGGACCGGCGTTGGCCCCATCTACCAGGAACGGGGAAGGCTTGTCCACGCCTTCGCTGACCTGCCGTCGGAGCAGTACGGCCCCGGTGGACTTGTTGGTGCCCAGCACGAAGTATGCGGTTCCGGTGGGATCCACCAACCGGTCCCCGCGCTCGTACCGGTAATCGGTGAGGTGACCAATCGGGATCTCGGCATCATGATCGATGCGGGTGTCGAACAGCGCACCCTTACGCACCCGGACCTTGTCATTCGCATGGCTGGTCAGCCATGAATAGAGCTGAGCCGACGAGTTGAACGTGTTCAGGATCTCGCCGGACTCGGCAACGCCGTAGACCTCCTCGATCACATCACCGTTCGGCGAGGTGAACTGCACCCGGTCCCCCGGCTCGAGAACGGTGTACGCCTCGGGCATGGACAGCGAGTGCGACCACTTCCGGTCCTTACCGCCACCAGAGGTGATGTCGGCCGGGTCCACCAACGGCGCAGTGGTCGGTTCCGGGGAGTCCATCGGCTTGATCGACTCGGGCAGCGGAAGTCCGTAGTAACTGGCGATGTACGAGCGCCGGGCCTTGAGCGTGTCGGCCAGCGACTTCGGCAGCCCGCGCTCGGCGACCATGTCATCGATCGCACCGGGCGAGATGGCAAGCACCCGCTGGGCACCGTCCAGCTCGGCGTCCTTGGACATGACGTCCTTGCCGTAGACCGCCGCGTTCTTGCCCTGCCGTAGCGATTCCAGCTCACCGACCGCGTCCCCGAAATCGGCACCCTTCGGGCTGCCCTGGGCCCGGAACAACAGAGAGCCACCAGCATCGATCCGCAGCGGTGTCTCGGACCCATCGGACGTGGTCATGACGTTGTCGTAGTTCGCGCCGAACACATCCCAGTTGGCCAGCCAGGCGTCGACAACGAAGTCCTTCTGGAGCTTCTCGCGCCAGACCGGATCGCTCATCCGCGTCTGCATGTCCTGCACCGCGGGTTCCATCTCGGAGTAGGTCTTGCCGTCCAGCCCGGTCGACACGTTCGGCACTCGAACACCGGCCGCGGCGTACAGGTCGTTGGCCAGTTCCTCGTTCTGGCCGTGCTTCTTGGTCTTCGGCGTCTTGACGTAATACTTGGTGGTCTTCGGCTCGGCCGCCTGCTCGATGACCGCGGGCAGAATGACAGAGGCGTCCGGAGCCTTGGCGATGTCGCGCCACTTCTTGGTGGCGGACTCGGTCTTGCCCGTCGCCGGATACCACTCGGTGACGGTCATGTTCTCGTTGGCCGCCATGTCGGCGATCTGTTTCGGGGTGTAGCCGTCACCGAGGAGGTTCCCCGCCTGGCTCCCGCTGGGCACGATCCGGAAATACTTGTTCTGGTTCGCGTTGTACGAGTAGAACCGGGCCTTGTTCCCCCAACCTAGCCGAATGACTTGGGGTGGACCGAAAGTCACATACTTCCAGCCGTCGTACTCGATGGGCAGCCCCTTGAGGCGGCCCTTCCCGGCATTCGGATCCATGCCGACGTACTCGCCCGGCCCATACTCGGCCTCGATGTCGGACCGCTTGTACAGGGGCTTCAGAGCCGGTGAATCGGGATCCGGCTGGACGTTGTCGTGGAACGTGTCCCCGGTGTCCGGGTCGATCCGCATCCACTCGCCGCTGTAGCCCTGCTGGACGAAGACCTTGTCGTCGTAGACCAGGAAGTTGTCGATCGGTTGCTTGGAGTAGGCGGGCGGGACCTTGGCCAGCGCTTCCGCCTTGTCCGGGTCCACCGGGGGCGGGTCGTAGTGCTTCGGTGCACTGGACGTGGTTTCCGGTGCGGCCGTTGAGATCTCGCCCTTGACCACAGTCCCGGGTTCCGTGATCTCATACGAAGCACCGGGATTCGACCCCAACTGCGGGCCGACCTGCTTGGCGTTCGGGCTCGAGGTGGAGAGGTTTGCCTTCTTCTCCGGCGAGGTGTAGATGTCCGACGGCTTCAGCTCGATGTCGGGTGCACCGGTCGGTACTCCGGACAGGTTCGACGGAGTGACATTGATGACCGGTCCACCGGGTCCCGGGTAGATCCCGGTGACCTTGCCGTAGTTCCACATCCCGTTGACTTTGGACAGGAACTTGATGACCGAGTTCTTGCGGATGAACTTGCCGTCCTTGCCGCGCGGGTGCAGCGCCGGGTCCCACACCCCGGCCGCGGCACTCATCGGCAGCGGATCGAAGAACCCGTCGGCCTCGGTGTCGTCGGCGATGTACTCGGCGTCATCGCTGGCGTGCCAGAGCGCCTCGAAGTCTTGGGCCCCGGCGAGATCGAATGTCATTCGCTTCTCGCCCAGCCAGAGCCCGATCGCCGCGATCTCGATGGAGTCCGGGACTTCTTCCTCCGGAGGTAGCCCGCCGCCGTAGTTCAGCGTCAGGTGCGGGACGAAGTTCGGGTACTGCTCACAGGACGCCATGGCCGCGGCCACCGGAGGTGCGGTCATCAGCAGTTCCCGCAGCGCGACCAGCTCGGCCGACTCGACCAGCAGTACGTTCGCGCCGTCGTCGCCCAGCGTCGCGGTCCCGGCGACCTTCACCGAGAACGGTGGAGTGACCATCGCGGCCGTGCCGACACACTGCATGATCGCCTGAGTCAGCTCCGGCCCCAGATCACCGGAGTCACCCAGCCAGTTCAGCGTGATGTGCGGGGAATCATCCACCAGATCAGTGGCCGGATCCGTCTCGGCCGGAAGGGCGACGGTCAGCGCGCCGGTGTATCCGTCCGACTCCTGTTCCTTCTCGACCTTGACGTAGGTGACCTCGACGTCGGACTCGGCCTCGTTCTCGTAGATCACTGCGCAGCCTCCTGTGGGGCACCACCGGTGGGAGACAGGATGTTCCGCGCAGCGGACGGGAACGGCACCACGGAGTTGTCCAGCGCCTCGTCACGCTGCTGTCCCAGGATCGACGGCAGCGCGACATTGAGCAGCGCCGTGGTGACCTCGGGCGGGAGTTGGCCCTTGGTTTCCAGGAGCATCAGCGCCAACTCCTCCTCGCTCGGCGCGTCGGCATCGGAGAACCCGTGTGCGCGCCGCCAGGAGTCCGGCGAAATCAGGTAGCGGTCGAAGCCGTCGGAGGCATCCTGCGCCGCGTTCGGCCGGGTGACGATCTCGCTCGGGTCGTACCAGATGACGACCCGGTTGATGTCCTTGTCCTCCCAGCCGTTCGCCTTCAACACCGGCCGCAGGTACACCGCGGTCAGCGAGTCGGACAGCACCAGGGCCAGTGGCTCGATGTTCGCCTTGTACAGATCCTCGGAGATCTGCACGGCGTTGGAATACTTCACGTTGGCCAGTCCGGTGACCACTTCCTTGGGCACATCAATGCCCTGCAGGATGCGCTCGAGCGCCCGCTCGGCCCGGTTGACCAGCCACTCGTCGGAGCTGCGCTCGAACGTCTTGTGGGTGATCTGACTACCCAACTCACCGGGCCCGGTGACGACCATCGGAACCACCGCGGCGGCCGATCCCTCGTCGGTGACCGGCGTCGTCATGGAGTCCATGAGCTGTTCCAGGAACTGGCCACCGGGATCAGCCACGGCACCCGGGGCTTCCCCGGTCCACGGGTCATCCGGTTCGTCGGTGACCGGGTCCGGGGTGATCGTCGCGTTGGCCACCGAGATGCCGTCCGGCACGAACAGCAGACCGGCGTTCAGCCGGGACCGGGTGGCCGATCGCACGAGTCGCTGCAGCATGAGCAGTTCCTCGATCGGGTCCGCGACCGCGACCATGGAGGAGTCGGGCTCCTTGGAATACCGCGGATGCTGCCGCCAGATCCGGGCGATGTAGGTGTCGACCGGAAGTTCCCGCGTCGTCTGGTTGGATCCACGCATGGACACCAGCGCGGGTCCGGTCGGCCGTACCTGGACCTCGTCGGTCGAGTAGATCCCCCACGTCTTGACGGTGGCTTTCGGGTCCAGCGGGTCCGGCTCCTCGAGTTGCATGAGGTAGCACTCGCCCGGGACCGACATGTTCAGCGAGTAGGACCGCACCATCGAAGCGAACGCATCGCCTACCAGTTCGGAGACGACCCGCTGCACCTCGGCGACCTGACCCGGGGTCAGATGATCAACTGCCTCGTCGGACTCCGACGCCCGGGTGACCTCGATCGGTGCCTGGTCCGCACCCGCAACGACGGCCCCGTAGATCCGGATCCGGGACAGCACATTGGCGACCAGGTTGAACCCGTAGTGGATCTCCCCGACCCGCTCGTAGCCGGTCCACGCCTCGGACTGCCACGCGGTGAACGGACGGTTGAGCGCCGCAGTGGCGAGATTGACCCGCTCGGCCGACGCGGTGATCGTGCGCGTCTTGTTGTAAGCGGCCGGAGTTGCCCGTTGGAGCCCGGTCGGTACCTGGCGCGCCGCCGCTGTGATCGGCTTGGGCTTTCCGGAACGGTTGGATCGGGTCATCGGCCCAGCGGGCACGGGATCACGCCGGAACAGCCCCATGAGCGATCAGGGTAGCCGCTATCAGGACAGACGGAACAGCACGTCAGGTGTTATCGGGACCGGCTGTAGCGGGTCGGTGGGACCCCGTAGGGCCTGCTTCCCTTCACCTGAGTCTGCGCAAGATCGTGTCTCGGGTTCTGGCTGATCCGAACTCCGGCGAACGGAGACCAGTTCCGGACGGCCCGCGCCCCGCAGGAACATCCGCCGCCCTGAGCGACGACGTAACCGCCGGATGACCCACCACGGAATGACATTCCGGAGGTGTCGGCCGGAATGTCGTAGCGGGAGATCGCGGCACCTTGCTGCCCGGATCCCTGCTGCCAGGCGAGGATGATCCCGCGATCGGTGACGATGGCCCGGAGCTTCACGCCCTTGGGCACGGCCTCCGGCATCGGCGAGAACGCGGCCGGAGTGATGTCGGCAATCAGGATTGCGTCCTCGCCCGCTGCATAGAGCGGTGCGGTCATCGTCGTGGTGATCATGGGCTCATCCTCCCCGGGTCAGCTCGGTGGTGCTACCCGCTCAACCACAGCATCCGCCAGCAACGCCAAGCCTGACAAAGCAAGTATCCGCACGGCGACCCGGCCCAGTCGGAACCGCGACAGTCCAGCGACCACGGCCGCGGCCCATATGCTCGTACACGCCGGACACTCGATCATGTACGCGGCGCGTTCCTTGAGCGAGAACTCCGGCGCTTCCCCGGCCCACTTGTCGACCTTCATCCGCAACGGCCGGGTGATCTCGTCCTGAGTGACGAGTTGAGTGAGCCGTTGCACGGCGAACACCTTGGTCAGCATCAACTCGCCTCTGCCTCATCCAGTTCCTTCACCAGCGCATCGCGCGTCGGATGAGTGCTGACCCGCAGCGCGCGGTTCCGGCCCGGTCGCAGGTCAACACATCGTGCCCCCGGCCCGGCATCGCATGTCGGGCAGGCCACGACCAACGCCCGCGGGATGTGATGGAGCGTGCCGCACGCGGTGCACTTGAACTCGAAGAATCGGCTTCCTGGCATGTCATTCCTTCCCGGTCAGGATGGCCAGGGCGATAGCGCCCATGCCGAACCCGACGGCGATCGCGGCCCACGCCGGATCGAAGATCGCAGCAACTGCTGAAGCAGCCGTGACGATCACCAGCGCAACTGTGGCGACCGGCAACCAGCGCACGCCCTTCAACATCCCGTGAGTGTATAGGCCACTTAACTGGATCCACCGAACAGCGCGGCGTAGACCTTCTCGCGGCGCGCCCGGTCTTCTTCCCAGCGCTGCATCTCGGCCTCGCGCCTGGCCATCTCGTCGTGCGGCAGGTCCCCGCGACGCTTCTTGATCCAGTACGCCGGGAGGTAACTCTGCTCCGGACCCTCGGTGGAGCGCCGGGTGAACGTCAGGAAGCACCGACAGTTGATCGTCTCGTCCAGCGGAGCACCGAGTGACACGTCACCGGGGAAGTTCATCTTCGCGCCGTGGATCGAGACGAACGGTTCGCCGATCGGCACCGAATGACTCTTGTAGCTCGTGGCCCCCAGGAATTGGTGACTCGGCCGGACGTGGGAGTCGCCGACGCTCTGCCAGTTCTTCCACAGGGTCGGACGAGTCCCCTTGATCGGCGCGGTGTCCAGGTCGTGCTCGAGCACGGCGTTCATCTGTGCCGCGTTCCGGCCGGTGACGGCCAGCATCTCGGCCAGCGTGGTCGGCGGATTGGAGCGGTCCGGCAACGTGCGCTCGGCGCGCCGGACCGGCCCGGTGTTCTCCGGGTTGGTGCGCATCAGATCCGCAGGCGTGGCCGCCGGATTCGCGTCGTGTCGTTGGTAGAACTGCAACACGTTGACCAGTTGGTTCATCATCGTGTCGACGGCGGCCAGGCTCGATGACTGCGCATAGGGCAGGAGCCGGTTGGCGTCCCGGTCCCGCACCCGTTGCCGGGCCAACGCTCGTTGTGCGACCTGCAGGAAGGCTCCACCGGCCAGCGCATCCAGCTTCAGCGCCTTCATCCACGCCGATGCCGGTCCGACGATCCGGCCCTTGGCCGTGCGGTAGGCGAGGTACGCGGCGAACACCGCCAGCAACGCTGGGATCAGCGCGCTGCCGTCCTCCTCGACCGCGGCATTCTCGGCATCGGCCGCAGCCTGTTGGGCAGCGGTGAGCCGGGTCCGCGGAGGTGGGGTCTGCTCCGGGCTAGACACCGGTCCTGATCCCCCTGCCGCGCCCCAGGATCGATCCACGGCCCCGCGGGAGCGCGGCTTGGTGCCGGGTGTCCATCTGCAGTTGTGCCGTCGGGTAGATCGCGGAGACGCCGGTGGAACCCTGTGCGGCGGCCGACGGGAACAGCCCGGCCGCACAAGCATGGACCAGCGCGTCCATCCGGTCCGGGGAGTAGCCGGTCTCTCCGGCCACGTAGGTGGTCTGCTGATCTTCCAACTCCGGCATCCGGTTGATGTGGTGGATCCGGCCCTGCTCGTAGGCGGCCCCGACCGGCTCGGCACGGACGGCCTTGGCCTTGGAGGACCACACGGCAACGTAGTTCGGTGGCGGCAGACCGGCCGCGACCGCAGCCTGATTGACGTTCTGCCGGACCAGCCCCATGCCCTGGTTGACCTCGGCGACGACCGTGGCCTGGTACTTGAACGCGGCCTGCGCCACCCGGTCGCCCCAGTTCGCCGGGGACATCCGGCCGGACAGATCCTCGACCACGAACGCATGGCGACGCAGGATCGGGAACGACCGGTTGACGAACACCACCACGATCCCGCACTCGTCCCGTGGCTTCTCGGCCACCGACGGGTCGACCCCGATGATCCGGATCCACTGCTGACCGGATGGCAACCTGCTGACCCGGTTCGCATCGATGATCATCTGCGAGATCATTGCGCCTTGGACCTCGTCCAGCAGTTCGCCGTCCAGTTCCTGTCGGCCCAGTGTGGTGCCCTCGTACAGCCCGAAGATCACCTCGCGGTAGATCTCCGACAGGTGGACGTTGTCGCTCGTCCGGCCCCGCCGAAGGATCACCTTCCCGTTGTCGCCGGACGCAGAGTCGGCAAGGATCTTGCGGATCGCGGGGACCCGTTTGGGAGTCGTGGTGGCGAGGATCTGCGGTCGTTTCCCCAGCCGGGTGGCGATCCGCAGGTTGTCCCACGCAGTCAGTTCCCCGGCCCCGACCCGCTGCCGGTAACTGGCCAACTCGTCGGCCCAAGAGATGTGGAATGCCGGACCGCGCAACTGGTCCGGCTCCTCGGCCGAGAAACACAGACAGACCCCGCCGTTCGGCAACTCCACCCGGCGTCGGCTGGGGATCCAGCGAACCTGGTCCACCATGCTGGGCGGCCAGATGTTGAGGAGTCCCGACGGTCCTTCCAGCATGGTGTCCCGGACGTCACCGGCAGTCCTCCCCAACAGCGCCACCCGTAGGTGCCCATCCCCGCGCTCGAGCTTGGCCCAGTTGCCGTCCAGTTCCCGTAGCCATTCCCCGCCGCACCGGGTCTTGCCCCACCCGCGTCCGGCCATGGCGAATGCCACGGTGAAATCGGCATCCGGCTCGTCATCCTGGACAGGCAGGATCTGGCTCGGTCGGCCGGTCCAGCGCCAGTCGTAAGCGAGCTTGTCCAGATCCAGCCCGGCGAGAACGGCCTCCTGCTGCTCCTCCGGGAGCAGCGCTACCTGTTGCTCGACCGACAGGTCATCCATGTCATTCCCTGGCGATCAGGGCGATGTCCATGCCGGAGTACGCACCGTTCGACGTCAACGTCGCCGACCCGCTGGCGTTCGCCACCACCTGGAACTGAACCACCGAGTTGGCCGGAACCGACCGGAAGGCCCAAGCACCATAGGACGTGCTCGCCGCCCGGATGTGTTGGTAGGCCATGACCTGATCGGAAGCGTTCTCCCGCAGCTCCAACTGGACGTTCTCCCCGGCCCCCAGTGCCGTGGCGTACCCACGGAAGAACACCATGGCGAACCGGAGGTGACTCTTGGCCGAGATCACGGTGTTGCTGATGTAGCCCAGCGTTCCGCCGCCACCCGGGAATGACACGCCAGCGGCAGCAGTGTGGTACCACTCCATCCGAGCGTATGCGGACACGGTATCGATGTTGGCCTGCAAGGAGTTTCGCAGCGCGTTGTTGTCATTCGCCGCCGTGGTCTTGTTGGTGTTGATGAGCGTCGTCAGTTGCGACTTGTCCGACGCCAGCCCGGCCGCAACCGCCTTGGCCAGATCGGCGAACGCATCCGGCCCGTCCGCGACGTCCGGTAGTTCGGGCCACGGCAGGTTGTACGGTGCTCCGGTTGTTCCCATCAATCTCTCCTGTTCCGGCCCGGCCTCGCGGCGGTGCCCATGATTATGACCGGCCGGTCACGGTAGAGCCTTGATCACCCAGATCACGCCGATCCAGGGAGGCGTGGTGTCGGTCGCTCCGGTGTTGGCCGGGGTGGTCGAGCCGGTCACCGTCGGCCCGCCGGAATCCGTCGTGCCGTCCAGCGGGGTGCCGGAGGTCTGCGCCACCGAGGAGCCGGACCCGGCCGAGTTGACCGTGGCCGTCGGGGTCCAGGACGGGACGCCCGACTTGCGGTTGACGTAGAGGCTGGGCGTCGAGGCGGCGACCGCGACCAGCGCCCAGCCGTTGCCGGACAGCGTGTGGGAGTGCGCGGCGATGGTGTGGGTGTGCGGATCGGACGTGTGGGTGTGCGTCGCCGTGCCGCCGTTGGTGTTCGGCGTGCCCCAGCGCGGGAACCGGGGCAGACCGCCGAGCGCGAAGTTGGGCACGTTGAACGTGGTCGAGCCGTCCCCCGCGCCCCAGGTCGTCCCGATGGCCGCGAACAACTCCGGGTAAGAACCGGCCCCGGAGCGCAGGTACTCACCGCCGTCGCAGCGCAGGTAGCCCGGCGCGGTGCTGTTGCTCGGTCCACCCCACGGGCAGATGATCCCGACCGGCGTGGCGTCCCGTGCCGGGTTCAGCGCAACCCAAGGACCGAATGACGCGGATGCCAGCGACCGGAAGTACATCGCCTGCGTGGTGATGTTCGACTGCATCCACCACTGGTTGGCCACCGTGTTCGTTGCCGACTTGACGGTCATCACGGTTGCGCTGGCGGCGATCGGCCACCCGCCGTCGGCCTGCGCCTCAGCCAGCGTCACCGAGAAGATCGACACGCCGATCGGGTAGGAGACAGAGCCTGCTGCTGATGGCACCGGAAGGATCGTGCGAGCAGCCGGGTCCGTCCACGCCGTGTTGAAATCGGTCGCGTCGACCTTGGTCAGTACCTGCGCGGCAGCACCGCCCGCCGGGACTCCGGCACCACTGCCTGCTGGCCCTTGCGCTCCGGTGTCGCCCTTATCGCCCTTGTCACCCTTCGGCCCGGTTGCTCCGGTATCACCCTTCGGACCTTGCGGGCCGGGAACGGGTCGCAGGAAGGCGACGCGAGTCTGCTGCCCGGTGGTCGGGAACCCACCGAAAAGCGTGCTGTACAGAACCACCGTCGTAGAAGCCCCGACGGTGATCGAGGTGATCGTTCCGGCCAAGCTCTCGCCGACGGTCATCCCGTCCAGTTGGATGATGTCGCCCGCGACGACCGTCGCCAGGGTGCTCGCCCAGTTGGTGCCGCCCACGTCGAGATTGGACATCTCGACCCGACCGATGGTCGCGTAATACTCGCCCGAGCCCGGGGTCGAGCTGAGGGTCCGGTTCCAGTATTGGATGAGAACCCGCGACCCGCCGTACAGGCCGGTGGTTCCCCTGTCGCCCTTCGGTCCGGTCGGCCCCGGCACAGTCGAATCTGCTCCGGTGTTTCCAGTCGCGCCGGTCGCGCCGGTGTCACCCTTCGGTCCTTGACTGCCGGTCGCGCCAGTCGCACCCGTGTCGCCCTTCGGGCCCTGCGGACCCTGAGATCCGGGATCACCCTTGGGACCCTTGATGTTCCCAGTCAGCGTCGCCACGGAATCACGCGCCCGCAAGGACGAAGACGTCTCCGGTGGTGGTGTTCAGGTAGTGATCCCCGGCGATCGATCCCGCGATCGGCTCGACCGGGTTGGCCGTACCGGAGTACCAGCCGGTGCCCCGTGGTCCTGTCGGACCGGTCGAACCCGGAGTACCGGGGACACCTTGGGTACCGGTGTCACCTTTCGGACCCTGTGCGCCGGTTGCGCCGTCGGCACCGGCCGGACCCGTCGCTCCGGTATCACCCTTCGGACCTTGCGGGCCGGTCGGACCGGCCGGGCCGGTGATGTTCCCGGCGTCCGTCCACGAGTCACCGTCCCAGACCCACAGGTGGCCGGTGTCCGAGGTGATGTAGCCGTCGCCCGCGTCGTCCGGACCGAGATCTCCGGGCAGGGATCCGGAGTCCGGCACCGACCCGACGATGGTGACGCCGGTGCCCGGATCACCCTTGGGACCTTCAGGACCCTCGGGACCCTGTGGACCCGTGGCACCCGGATTGCCGGGAGGACCCTGGGCACCGGGTGTGCCGGGGGTACCGGGGGTTCCAGCCGTCCCCTGTGGCCCCTGGGGACCCTTCAGATTGCCGACCAGCGTCGCCATGACCGTTCCTCTCTCACACCATCGCTATGACGCCGGGCGGCATTCCAGCGGTCGGGTCGAACGGATCGATGACTGACGTCAAGCGGTAGTAGTCACCGGTCAGCTTGTCCAGGTACAGGTCGCCGACCCGGGCAATCGGGTCCACGAACGGTTCGTCGGGCGGACCGTCCCCGGTGAACCACAACGTGCCGGGCGGGCCCGGGGTCGCACTGCCGACCGGCACCCACTGGCCACCGATCCAGGCAAGGATCTCCGGAGTGTTGGAGTCGATCCACAGATCGGTCTTGCCGTCGGCGTTCGCCGGTGACTCGGCCGAGATGATGACTTCCTCGGGAGCATCCCCGCCACCGCCGCTGCCACCGCCCTTGGCCTCGATCCAGTACGGATCCGTGTAGGACCCGGTGCCGTGGACGATCGTTGAACCGGCCGGGTCGTCCACGACCAGGCACCGGCACGTGGTGTACCGATCCCCGCCGCAGGATCCGCATCGGGCCATCCGCCGCCGTCCGAAAGTCGAGTCGGGTTCACCGGGGAGGATATGCCAGCGGAAGCACCCCGGACCAGGACGACCAGGTCATTCGGTGTTTGTTGAGCGTGCGGTATTCTCGCCCGATGGCCTCGTTCCCACCCATCATCCGCTGCAACGGTGTGCACCCCGGCGAGACCATGGATCCGGAGGACATGGCCCGGCTCCTCGAGCGCATCGGCGGCAAGGATCCGTTCAACGTCCCGGTCTGCACCCAACCCGGCCGCAAGGTCCACGGCGTGCACACCCGGATGCCCTACCCGATCCTGCAGATGATCGACAGCGGCGAGCTGCACGATCTGCTCGAGTTGATGGTCGCCGCGGCCGTGAACTCCGGGGAATCGACGGTCACCCTGTGGGTGGCGGACGAGATGAGTCCCTACTACCCCCACCTCAAACTCGACATGTCCTGGGACATACCGAGACCCGACCTGGAAAGAGGCTGAACCGCATGGAGTTTGGAGTCGGAAGCATCGGGCTCGCCGCCCTGATCACCTCGGTCGGGGGTGAGGTGGACGAAATCGACGGCACAGTGAGGATCCTGACCGCGGAGTACCCGAACCCGGAGGATTACGCCTCGATCGTCCGGCAGGCCCACGGTGCGCTCGGTCGTTACCGGGACCGCATCAAGAAGGAGGAGTTGACGGTTGATGGCGTGGTCGATGCCCAGCCCGAATGACATACCGATCCTGCGGCCCAAGCCGCGGGCCCTGTTCCACTACACCTGCGAGCACACCCGCAAGACGGTCGGCCAGAACGGGCTGATCCGTCCGGCGAACCAACTGATGGACCCGCACGTCCTCGCCGAAGGCAGCGACGTGTCCCAGCTCCTCACCTCGGTGAGCTGGTGGTCGACGCACGGCGACATCGGCAAGCACAACGCCCACCTGGTCGGACTGAACAACCCGGACTTCCGCTGCGAGCGCTGGGCCTACCGCTACCGCGCGGTGCACAACGAAGTGGAGCGCATGGTGCCCTGGGAGGTGGAACAACTCGCCTGGCCGGAACACATCGCGGAGGCGGTCAACTCCTGGCACGGCGCGGAACCGCTGTCCTGGTACGTCTCGACCAAGCCGGTGCTCGCGCTCTACTCGCCGATCAAGGTCGGTGGCTGGGCCGGTCTGGTCAGTTCCTGACTTGACAGCAAGTGCTACCAACCTGCATACTGTTGGTGTCAACAGAACAGGAAGGGAGCACCATGAGTGCCTACGAAATTGCCGCCAAGTACGGGGTGGTCGAGACCAACGGGTTAACCGGTCCGGTCAACTACGACGCCTTCGCGCCGGGCGACATCACCGCCGACGAGCTGGCCGCCCGCGGCGGCCGCTTCACCCGGATCCGCCTGCTCACCGAGCGGGGCTACCCGAACATGGACATCAGTTACATCCATGCCGAGGTCGACGGCGTCCCGCACCACGTCCGGATCGACTTCGACAGCCACAGCCTGCGGCGCAAGACCTACAGGTCCGACCTGCAAGCCGCGCTGATCCGCGACTGCGGCATCACCAAGGCCGACGTCAACCGGCTCGGTGTCTGGAACGACGGGACCTACTCGATCCTGTACGGCTGACAGCAGAAACCCCCCGGCGGAAAGAAGTCGCCGGGGGGTTCCCGTGTCGAGACCAGGTCACCTCTGGTGTGTTCGACTGCTGACCGCGGCACCGAGCCATGAGGAACATTTCCAGCGCTGCGTCACCAGGTGCGGATCGGCGCTGCCGGATCGGAATCCAACGGACCTCGGATACGGGGGAAAGCAGCACCAGGATGCCACGACACGCCCAGCCCGCGCAACTATTAGTTGAGTACCGACGACATTCGAGTAGGGTCCTCCCATGATGTTCGCGCTCCCCGCCGTCCGCTCCACCACCTGGGTGTCCAACGCCGACGGCCGCACCGTTCACCTCGTCGCGCTGATCGTGGTCGCGCCCGAGGAACTCGGCAAACGAACCCTGCTCTACGGGGTCGACAGTTTCGGGAACTGGCTCACGGCCGGGCCCGCCAAGGACCAAGGGAAGATCATCCAATGAAGGAACCGTCCCTGGCATCACTCATTGCCCTGGGAGCGTTGTACGCGGCCGTAGGAGCCGACCCGGAGGAAGCCGAAGCCATGGATGCCATCGTTGCCGAGCACCCGCGTCCGAGAACACCGGCCGAAGCGATGAAGATTGCGCGGGACGCTCTGCGCGAGTTGCGAGAAGGGGACGAAACATGATCGCTCGAACCATCGTCATCGCCGGAGCCGTGCTGTTCCTCGGCTGCCTGGTTGTCATTCTGGTCGGGAACGCAGCGGCACGTTCCTGGGGCGGAATCGTCGGAGCGGGATTGATCGCCGCGGCCATCACTGGATTGGCCGCGAGCAAGGACCGTGACAGCCGCGAGGCATGAGCCTGGCGTGCTGGCGCGGCCAGCACAGCAAGTGCCCGGATGCCGGGCTACCGACCGAGGAATGTTGGTGCGACTGCGGGTGCCACCTAGCCAGCGTCGATGACGACAACCTCGGCATCGATGACTCCTGAGTCCTCGGTCGCCGCGTAACTGAAACCACCGCCGAACTCGTCCCCGTCCTCGGTGTTCTCGATGGCGACCGGAGCCAGTGCCTTGAGCCGGGCCCGCACGACGTCGGCGAGCGACTCGGTCTGCTCGGCCCTGGTCGCGGCCAGCACATCCTGCGGAATGACAGCGATCTGGACCTCCGGCTTGCCGACCAGCCCGACCCGGTCCAGGATCGCGGTCGCCGCGGTCACCCGGGCCAGCTCCGACCGGCCGTTGTTCGCCACGTCCAGCAGCGCGGTGGCCGCCGACGGCGCACCACCGGCGAGGATCGTCCACGCGGTCTGGATGTCCGTGGGCCCACCGGGCTTGACCACGCTCGAGCGCCGCGCCCGATCGGCCTGCCCGAGCAACCGGATCCGGTACTGCGACAGCGCCAGCGCCATCCGCTGCGCGACGAGATCCCCGTTGATCGCCTTGGTGTACGCACCGCGCCAGAGCGAGGTGACTCGCTCCAACTCGACGGCGAGGTTGATCGGCGTGTCCGGATTCCGGCGCTCCAGCTCCTCCTCGACCAGCGTGACCGCCTGATCGAGCGTCACATGCAGCTCGGCCGCGATCTGCACATGGGTCATCCCGGACAGGTACAGGTCGACGGCCTGAACCCCGAGTGGATCGGGAAGGACGTCTTCTTCCTCCGCCGGATCGGTCATGGCCCGCAGCTTACTGCCCAGTTGAGACCGCTGACCTCTCCGAATGACACGCTTCGCCAACGGTTGATGTCACACATCCGGAGATACGTCGTCTGTAAGAAGTCGGGGAGAGCTTCGCTCATCGGAATGGCACTCGCATCGGCAATCACCACCCCATCGCCAGGGCAGCGCATCGCACGATGAGTGTTGCCCGCCGCGACAGTCCAATCGCATATGTGGTGGCCGGTCGTCTCCCGGCGACCGCGGCTTCGGGATTCGTCCCATGCGTACAGAGTGCCCTAATTGATCTTCACTCCTGCACGCACACCAGAACCGGCAGATCCCGGTCCACCGGGGCGCGCTGGTGTACCTCCACCTCGGCCTGAATCCAACCCGAGGGACAAGGCAGCGCGGTCGGAGTCAGTTCGATGGTGCCGGGTGGACCGGTAGGCCCGATCTGCCCGGACGGCCCCGGCGCACCTGTCGGGCCTGGTGTTCCCGGTGGACCGGTCGGTCCGGCCGGACCTGTGGGACCTGATGGCCCGGTTGCCCCGGTCGCACCCGGCTCACCGCTGGGTCCGGGTGGGCCTGTTGCCCCGGTCGGACCGGGCGCTCCGGTGGGCCCTGCCGGGCCAGCCGGTCCCGGGGCTCCGCTCGAGCCCGGAGCGCCGTCCGCTCCCGGCACACCGTTCACCCCCGGCGGCCCCTGATCGCCCTGTGGGCCTTGCGGACCGACCGGGCCGGTGTCTCCGGGTACCCCGGGTGGCCCCGGACCCCCTGGTGCCCCGTCAGAACCATCGTTCCCGTCGGTTCCGTCCACGCCGTCCTGTCCGTCCTGACCGTCGGCACCGGGCTCACCTTGGGGGCCAGCCGGACCCTGCGGACCGGAGGGACCCGGCTGACCCTGCTCAGTGACTACCACGGCGGCCGGTGGAACGGGGGCTGACGGGGGCGTCGTGTCAACCCCCGCCAGCGCTTGCCAGCCGAACACTCCGATGAGCACGACGGTGGTGCCCGCCGCCGCCATGCCCATCGCGTAGATCGGGCGGGTCAGATCCATTCAGTCACTCGACGGGGGTTTCTTGCCGCGCCCGAGTGAATGACCGGCGATGAGTCCGAGCACCGCACCGAGCAATGTGGTCACGATCGAACTCAGGGACGAAACCGCACCGCTGGTGTCGACCTCCGGATGCACCGTCTCAATCACCACAATGCCACCGGTCATCAACAGCAGAATGACACAGACCGTTCCGGTGATCATCAGGACCATCACCTCGATGACGGGTCGCTTGGGCCCCTCCCCCATCAGGGCCTCCCGAATCAGGTCGCGTTGTCGACCCTTGTCATGCGGTACGCAGCGCGGCCGGTGTACGTGGCGCTCGCCCCCAGCGCGTCGGTGATGGAGCCTTTCACCTGCGTCTCCTTGCCCGACCCGGCGTCCGTCTTGTTGTACGAGACGATCTTGTCGGTGCGCATCCTGTCCAGCACTGCGTCCGCGATCTTCTCGGTGTCGGTCTCATCCATCTCATCGATGTCCGGCAGCACACCCGGCCGCCATTGCCCGTAGTCGTCGGCATACGCCCGGTCAAGATCGACGTTGGCCCCGACCAGTTGGACGTTGTTGCTGTACTGCCAGAGCTTCGCCCGCGGATCCCGGGTGTCGGACCAGGCGTAGGTCTGCCACGCCCAGTCGGTCACCCCGCGGTCCAGCATCTCGGTGACCACCGCCTCGCCGCCGTACATCCCGGCCACGTAGGGCGACAAGTGCGCGGCGTACTCGAGCAGAAAGTCCTCGATGGCGTTGAACTGGCTCGACTGCGCGTCGAAGTCCACCGCGAAATAGATCGGACGTCCGGCCGGTACGCCAACCGACTTTGCCTGCTTCACCGACTCTGCGGCGCACCACTGCGCGGATGGCGTCGTCTGGCCATGCCCGGCTTCCCACACGACCACCCACCAGAGCCCGGCTTTCGCCCCGGCGTCCGCTTCGGCTCGGGTGAGGTTCTTGACCGGTTCATCCGAAAGATACCGGCAGGCGAAATGCTTTCCCGCGGAAACCAACTTCGCGGGATCCGGCCGGTCGTAGGAGTAGTCGACGCCTTCCAGAGCCACCGGCTCAGGTCTTGTTGTCGACCGACGTCGCGCGGTAGGCAGCGCGACCCGAGTAAGTCGCGGAGGTACCGAGAGCGTCGGTGATCGACCCCTTGACCTGGGTCTCCTTACCGCTGCCCGCGTCGGTCTTGTTGTACGAAACGATGTCGTCCTCGCGCATCTTCTTGATCACCGCGGTGGCGACCTTCTCGATGTCGTCGCTGCTCAAAGCCATGTCGTCGTCTCCTCCGCCGTCCATGTACCGCTGCACGTTCTTGACCAGGTCCTGACCCTGCTTGCTACCGGAGGCAACCCCGCCCTCCCACGACATGTCGATCTTCCGGTTCGACCAGGCGTAGTGGTTGATCGCCCGGTTCGCGCTGTAGCCCCACTGCATGAACTCGGCCGCGTTGATGGCGAACATGATCTGCAGCATCACGTTCGGCCACGGCGTCGAGTCACCCGGGTGCTGGCACTCGGTCCCGGAGTAGGACTGGTTGCCGGACATGTCCCCGGCCGACCCGGCGACGGCGTAGTTCGGCTGGTCCTGCTTGGTCCGGTTCAGCACCGAGGAGTTGCCGGTCCCGGCGTGATTCATCGGACCGGTGCCGATCAGGTACGCCTTCCCGTTGACGTCGGCGAACCAGTTGACGGTGGACCCGCTGGCGAGAGTCGAGACCAGACTGTTGATGTAGCTCTGGTCCGGGTTCAGGCTGCAGACGTAGTGGTGGTTGACATGGCCGACCGGCTTGCCGTTCGACCACCCGGTGCCGTTGCTCCGGCCGTAGCAACCGGAGTATTCGGTGACGTTGAATCCCCAGTCGCGCAACCGCTTGACGATCGCCTTGAAGTCGTCGGTGATGCTCATCCTTCTTCGCCCTCCGCGTCTCCGCCCTCCCGGACGATCCGCCCGTCGGCCAGGCGCACGAAGCCACGCTCCACCCAAAGCTGACGGAGTAGGTGAGCGAGAATGGCCCGCCGGACCTTCGGGTCCGGATCCATCCGCTCGACCAGCAGTTGGATGTCGACGTCGATGCCGCCGTCCCCGCCGTCCCCTTCGGTGTCGCCGCGGGGTAGGAGGCGTTCGCGCTCGTCTCCGGGTTCGGTCATGGGGCATCCCTTCTCATCAGGGCTGATGCGGGAAGGGTACCTCTTGCGGGTTACCGCTGGTCGATCACGGCGAGCATGGCGTACTCCGGATCGAGCACCCCGCCGATCGAGTGCAGCCATTCGGCCCACCGTCGGGTGTGGCCGTCACCCGTGGCGATGTGCGCCAGCTCGTGCAGAAGGAGCTTGGACGGCGTGGATCGGGTCGTGTCATTCGGGTCGAAGCACCATTCGCGCTCCCGCACACAGATGACGTTGAAGGGCTCGAACCCGGCGCGCGGCAGATGGCTGTGCGCCCAGTTGGTGCCGAACGGCCAGCTCGCGGCACACCCGTTCACCATGATCATCGCAAGGTTCGGGGTGTACGGCATGACGAAGCCGGGCGGGAGGTTGGGTCCGTCGAACCGCTCGAGCTTGGCCATCAGAGCATGGTGTCAGCCTGAGCCCCGGAAATCTGCACCGTGTAGGACTCGACCCACTCGTCGCCGTTGACCTCGAGCGAGGTGATCGGGTTGATCTCGATCCGCGGCCGGACGAACTCGTCCACGTGGGCCATCACCATCACCCAAGCGGACTGCAGATCCGGCAGGTCGGTGACGGTGAGTCGGATGGTGCGCTCGATGATCATTCGCCGTATCCCTTCTTGGACAGGTGCCGGGCGATCCAGGCGAGGGTCAGGAGGAAGGCGAGCGAACACCAGCCAGCAAGGAACCACAGCAGGTTGTTCACCACGGGGGACTCCGGGATTGGGCGGGGTAATGACAGGGCACGAGTATCGTGCCCATTAGTCCGTTCTAGGAGGTGCCACATGATTCCTCTGTTGGTTGTGCTGGTCGTCCTGGCAATCGTTCTGGGAGTGTTCGGATTCACCGTGCACGGCCTGATGTGGCTGTTCTGGATCGGCATCGCGGTACTCGTCGTGGCCGTCATTGTCGGCGCGGTCAACCGGACGTCGATCCGTCGCTGACCCATCGGCCTGTTCGTCCTGTTTGACCTCGACCCGCGCGGCCTGCCACGCGGACCAGTGGCCGGACACCAGCGCCCACAGGCTCAGCACCGCAACGTAGGTCACCGAGTTGATCCAGCCGGTGAACAACGACACCGGGATCATGACGATCCAGAACAGGGTCATCCACCCGTTGACCCGGCGCATGAACACCGGGTCACCTTGGACCATGGCCCAGAGACTCTTGATCATCCGAGATGTGAATTGGCCGCCCGGCCTGCGAGGGATTGCAGCAACATCTCGGACAGGCCGGGTTCCAGTTCGAGTTGGTCGTTGTCCTCGGCCACCACGAATGATCCGGTCAGCTCGTGGACGGTCATCCGGCCACCGGGCAGCGTGAGCCGGAATGACACGACGTAGCGCGTGCTGTCCACGGTCAACGGATCCCGGCGGAACACCGCCTCCACGATCCAGCCGTCAGGAATCTGCGGGCCGGTCAGTTTCTGCATGGGATCTCCTCGGGGGTTCACGACCGTGGCCAATGGTGCCAGCGGAAGTTCGGAGTACCTACCCCCACCGGGGGTCCGACGTGCTCACCGAAGTGCTTGCGTTCCAGATCGCACCGGCAGCCGAACTCACAGCCATGTCGGGACCGGCACCGAGAGTTGGCGATCACCGCTCCCATCACCATCACGATGATCAGCGCCATGATGCCGGTGACCACGGTGACCAGCGTCGAGTCAGTCATTGTCACTCTGGATCGAGAACCCGTATGCGTCAAAGCGTTTCGGGTCTTCATCCGGTTTCAGGTCATCATCCAGCAACCAACTGACCTGCTCGAGCGTGGGAGCGGTGTAGTCCTGGCAGTTCCCGCACCACCCTTCCTTCCGGTCATTCGGGTTGTAGGACGTCCGGCCGCAGACCGGGCAGACGAACGGCGGGGAGTCAGGCACGGGATCGTGCGATCCGTTGTTCGACCATGGGTAGGTAGGTGGCCTCGCGCTCGATCCCGATGGCCCGGAACCCTTCCAGCATCGCGGCCTCGACGGTGGTGCCGGAACCTACGAAGGGGTCCAGCACGGTGCCGTCGGGCGGGGTGACCAGCCGGACCAGCCAGCGCATCAGGGCCAGCGGCTTGACCGTTGGGTGGCCGGTTCCGTCGACCGAGGGACGTTCGGACTTGGAAGCCTTGGCCACGTAGAAGAACCGGGACGCACCACCGGTGTCGGCATGGAACGGCGCGATTCGGTCGGTGCCGTTGAAGTGCCCGGCCATGCTGCCGCGCTCGGACCGGCCGGTGAGCGTGGGACCGCTGGCCCGGCCCGCGGCCCCGGTCTTGGGGGCCTGCAGATCCAGGACTTGGGCCTGGGACTCGTCCAGGATGACGTTCGCGGGCCAGCGACCGAGTGACTCACCGGGATGATCCTCGGCGAACCGTTCCGGTGTGGTCCGTGAAACGACTCGCCCGGAAGCGTTGTGCTCGGCCGCAGCACCCGCACGCTGGCCGTCCAGGTGGTTCGTCGCTCCCTTGCGCCGTGCGATGGACGGGTTGACCTCGTCCTCGGCCCCGGCGATCCGGGTGCCGTCGATGTTCAGGGCCCCGGTGCCGTGGGTCAGGACATTGACGGCCACGGTGCCGATGAGGGGTTTGCGGGCCACGATGATCGGCTCGAACGCGGGCTTGAGCGCGGTGCCCCAGCCGGACCACCGAGTGGCGTCCGCGGTGGCCGGTGCTGTTGTGGTCGGCACGAACTCCCGGCCGTTGTCCTTGATCCAGCTTCCGGTCGCGTTCTGGTCCGCACCGGGAATCATCCGTTTCACCGGTCGGCCCGTCGAGAGCACCTCGCGCTCGGCACCGGCCATCTTGTCCATGTCCTTGGAGATGTCCCGGGACTTGGGGAAACCGGATCCGTACAGCCAGGCGATGGAGTCCCGGATCTCGAACCCGGCGTCCTCGATCGCCGCGGCGAGCCGGTGCCAGGTGCGGGTGCCACCGAATGACAGCAGGTGCCCGCCGGGCTTGAGCACCCGCAGGCACTCGGCCGCCCACGCGGTCGACCACTGCTGGAACTTGTGGGAGTCGTGGTCGTGATACCCGCGGTCGTGGGTGCCGCCGTAGGCGTAGATCCCGCGCTGCTCCTTGCCGGTGGCCATCTGGCCCTTCATGGCGGCCGGGGAGTCCCATTCCTTGCCCATGAAGCCCAGCCCGTAGGGCGGGTCGGTGACCACGGCGTCGACCGAGTCCGGTGGCAAGGTCGCCATGACCCGTAGGCAATCCCCGTGGTGCAACCGGATCCCGCGGACGGGATCGAAGTAGCGGGCGGCGGAGATCGCCATCATGGACGTCACTGCTGGGGCCTCCGGATGAACTGCCAGGTCCCGGCCAGCGGATGGTTCGGCGGGGCGATACGAGCAAACCATGTCCCGGCGTCGCCGGGCTCGGGCTCGGGGAACCGGCTCCGGATGGCCTGGTGCACCGAACAGGCACGCAGGTTGGATTCCGGGTTCAGTCGCTCGAGCAGCGGGTGCTCCACGATGAACTCGATCTTGCTGGGCTCGAAGACGTCGGCACTGTCGGTGTGGAGCAACTCGATGGTGTGGTGAGTGGTGGTGAGTTGGGTATCCAGCATGGCCCGTTGGACGGGTGTGAGCAGGTCGACGGGGGACGGGTCCGGGTGGTCAGACGACACCATGGTCGGCGGCCCTCCGGGACAGGATCTCGTAGGCCGCGCTGTACTGCTCGGAGTTGGGCTGGATGGCCGCGATGACGGCCTGGGCCTTGGCCGTGACCCGGATGAAATCCGAGATGCCGAGATCCGGGAACAGGTCCCACATCTCGCCCATGAAGTCCGCGTTGGCGGCCTGCCCGATGAGCCGGAACGCGATGGTCAGGATCGCGGTGTCGACCACGACGTCGCGGGTGGGCGGGGGAGTGCCGGGAGCGGTGTCGGCGATCCGCAGTTCGGCCGGGAGTGACACCAGCGAGGGGTAGGCCAGCTCGGTGGTCGAGACGATGTGGTCGCGGTGTTCGGTCTCCGGCGGATTGCAGGCAAGGTTCTCCGGGCTGGTCCAGCGGCCGTCGTCGCGTTCGAGAAGGTGGTGGCAGCCGGGGCAGTTCAGGGTGTCAGGCAAGGTCGGATCCGGGGGTTTCGAGCTGGGTCCGGGCCACGGCGGCATTCGCCCAGAACGCGGCCTCCTCGAGTTTGGTCTGGGCCAGCGAGGACTCCCGGCCGGATGGCACGGACTCGGCGAGGTACAGGGCCAGCGAGGTGAACCGGAGCCGGATCTCCTGATGGGCCTCGGCCACCTGGTCACTGGTCGGCGGGTGGTGGGCGAACCGGTCGCGGATTTCGTTACGGGAGGCGGATGCAGGGTGCACGGATGATGGTTTCCTTTCCGGGGACGTGTTCTCCTGGCGGATCAGGGCTTCCAGGATGCGCCGGGCGTCGTGGAGATAGTGCTCGGGCCGGGGTTTCTCGCCGTAGGGCTTGTCGCCACCGAGATCGTCCCCGGTGTCCAGCACGACGGCGAGCGCGGCGGCCAGAGCTTCCTGCGTGACGCTCTGGACGGCGAGGACAGGAGTGGGAGGGGTCTCGGTGGGGTCGGGCGGCGGCCAGTGGCCGTACTGGGGTTGCGGTTGTGAGCGGCCGAACTCGCGGTAGTGCACGGCGGCCCGGTCCGAGAGTCCGCAGACGTCGCACACCCGGTCCGATCGGCCCCGGTACGGGTGCGGGGTCCGGGCGACCAACAGGGCCCGGGGCCACCACCGTAGATCCGGCTCCCAGTTGTCGTCACTCATAGAGTCCCAAATCGTCGGTGAGCCTGGTCAGTTCGTCTGCCGCTGCCTGTTGACCGGCGAGCCGTTCGGCAGCGGCCTGTTCCGCGTCGATCTGTTCGAGGATGGCATTCCGGGTGGCGGCCACGGCGACCTCGGCCTGGTCGATCTTGAACTTCCGCTGGGCGGGTCCGGCCAGGTCCCATTCGGGGCCATCGGGATTCGAGTGGGCGTACAGGGCGCGGGCCACGGTCTCGATGAGCGGGCTTTGTTCAGCGCTCGCGCTCATGGGGATGCCGCCAAGCGGTAGGTCGGGCATGGCCACGGGGTCATGGACCCGCACTCGTCACAATGGTTCGGGGCGTCGGGCTCGTGGGCGGGTTCCTCGGAGCCACCGAATCGGGAGCACCAGTGCGTGATCGGCTCGCCGGAGTCGGCGTGCAGTTCGATCAGGGCGGCCCGCAGAGTGGTCAGGGTGGTATCGGTGGTTCCCCGCCAGACCGCTTGGGCTGGCTTGTTGGCGTGGTCCCAGCCGTCGTGACGGCCACGGGCGTCCGTCGGCCAGTCGCATCCGAAGTGCTCACCGGCCAGGTTGAGGGCCGCTGTGCAGGTCATCGGGGGATCACCTCGAGCCAGACGGCCTGCGGGTGGGTGACCGCCAGGTCGTTGACGGTGCGCAGGTGCCCGGCCAGGTCCAGGGCCTGCACGGTGAACGGCTCGGGGGGATGCAGGGGTCGTTCGTCGGGCTTGGGCGGTGGGGTCGGAATGACACGGAGGAACAGCACCCGCCCGGACCGCGAGTCCAGCGGGGTGAGGTTCTTGCGAACGGTGGAGGAGTCGGGCTCGAACCAGTGCACCCACACGTCGGCGGCCAGGGCCGGGTGCCACCGGGAGTCGGGGTCGGTGGTGGGTGGTTCGGGGGGAGTGGGAACGGGAGTGGGGTCGTGCAGGACCGGGTCCTGGTCGGGCGGGTAGGGATGGGTGGGGTCAGGCATGGCGGGTGTCTCCCAGAGTCGTGTGCCAGATCAGGGGGAAGGCGCGCAGCCACGGTAGGGCACCACGGCGCAGGGCCACGAAGGACGGGGTGGGGTGGTCGGGGTCGGTTCGGCGGTGCCGCATGTAGAGGGTCAGGTCGGCGGCCAGCAGGACCGCGGCGAGGAACGGCAGCACGGTCAGGGCCAGCCCGGAGTAGCACAGCACCGCCATGACGGCGAGGAAGATGCGGAAGCCGGAATGACCCGTGGTCTGCTGCCAGGTGGGCACGGAGCGGTTGAACCGTCCCAGGGCGGCAGCGGCTTCCCGGTTGCTCTGGTTCCAGGCCGCGCCGATGGATGGGCCACGGCTCCGGGCGCGACCGCGCTTGGAGTGTGGAATGACGTTGCCGGACACGGAGAACGGTCCCGGCAGGTGGGCGTGCCAGCGGAGTCTGGGCATCATGGGCTCCTCTCGTCGGGGCTACGTGTTGAGTGTACGTCATATTTGGTTGAGCGCGCTATATGGGGGATCTCGCGGGGGTGGGCCGGTTTCGAGGGGGCTTGTGCTGTGGGGTTTCCGGGTGGGTTGTCCACCCGTGTGGATGGAATGTGGATGGGGACTCGGACGACGGGGCTGGAAAGTGAGTGGGGTTCGGTCGAGAAGGTGGGGGCGCTACCCCGCCGGGCCGCCGCCGGAACCAGTCGGGGTCCGAGCAACCGACCGCAGCCACCCACCCGGGGGGTGGGGTGGCAGGGGGACAGCAGGGCCGAATGAAGGCGTGAGTGCGTGGCAGAGCAGAGCGTGGGGTGTGGGGCAGGGGGTGGGGGGAGGGGCAGGGCCTCATGCCTCGAGGGTGATGCGAGGGGGAGGGGGGAGGGGGTAGCAGGCAGGTGTGCAGGAGAGGCAGAGCAGGGCCTGGAAAGGCAGGGCAGGACAGAGGAGAGGTAAGGCAGGACAGAGGAGAGGTGAGGAGGAAGTGAGGAGAGGCAGGGAGGAGTTGAGGCAGGAAGGAGTGAGCAGGCAGGGGGGAGGGGGGTGGCAGGTGGTACAGGTGCAGGAGGACGTGAGCCTGGGAATGACAGGGGGGTTTGTGCAGGTCAGGACGTGTTGAGTGGGGATGACACATGAGGATCAAGCGCGAGGGATCAAGAGCTGCAGCTCGAGCTGCTCGAGCTGCAGGAGCTGGCAA